>Ga0302207_1000660_pt1 | contig 13775 bp, 12 predicted proteins | sample II_Fen_E2_2_FD_198792 | JGI IMG/M metagenome (GOLD analysis project Ga0302207, IMG submission 198792) | Peat permafrost microbial communities from Stordalen Mire near Abisko, Sweden - II_Fen_E2_2 | ecosystem: Environmental > Terrestrial > Soil > Wetlands > Permafrost | place: Sweden: Abisko...
AAAAAACGTTACTACTCCCAAGACAAAGAAGATAATACTTACTAATCCACCAGCCAATCCATCAAGTCCATCGGTGATATTGATAGCATTTACGATGCTGATAGTAAATATAAATGTGATAATCGGAGCTATTATTCCAAGATGAATTTTACCAGCTATAGGCCAGAAATTAATGTAATCGACCCCTAATTTCCAATAGAACCATCGACTGATAAACCCAGCAAACAAGAACATTCAGATTAATTTTGCTTTTGCACTTAATCATTTGATTTTACCCACACCTTTGATGTTTAACCAATCATCGATAAGTCAGATAAGTCCCATACTAAAGAGTCCAAAGACAAGGATATATGTTTCAGATCTTTCAAACAGTGAATATTTGATAACTCCATAATGTTGTAAGGCTACAGATCAAATAACCATGATGGCTACAATAACTAGAATCAAACCTCCTCACATTGTGGGAGTTCCGCTTTTGTGTTTGTGCATTTGAGTAAATATAGGTGATTTTTCCCCAGTCACCGCTGCTTCACGAATTTGTTGTCCAGCTTTATGAGCTTTGAGGAAGCGAATGTACAAAGGATAGAGAACCAACGCCAAAAACAAGGCAGTAAGGGCAAATATTATGATATTATTCAGTTTTAAAAGCATCATAAATTGACGAAAAGTAAACATAGCAAACATACAGAAAACCTGTCCGGTTGCAAGGAAATTGTCTTGTTTTTATAGGAGATATTATTATCGTCTGATTGTTTATTTTTTCAGATAAGTAATGGATATTAACGCGTTTAAAGCTATTTTTGATCCTAGACTCAACATCTATATTCAACAAAAAATGAATCAGGCTAAACAACTGTTGGACAATACGGAAATCAATGCATATATTGATTATCTTGAAACCTTTGTATTTTCTGGAGGTAAAAGAATTAGACCATATTGTTTATGGCTTATGTATAAATGATTTGACGGACAACAAGACGAAGATATTTTACAATTTGCCATTGTATTTGAGTTGCTTCACACTATGGCATTAATTCATGATGATATTATAGATCAGTCACAAAAGAGACACAATGTATCTACAATGCACGCTTATATCTGAGAACAACTAGGAGAAAACCACAATATCCAGGTATCTGAGGGACAAGCTATTTTGATCGGGGATTTGCTTTTATCTCGAGTCTATGAACTTGGAAACAAACACTATCGCTTTAGCGAGCAAGTGCTCGAAGATGCCAGAATCAATCTTCACACAATGATCGAAGAAGTAATTCTTGGGCAAATGATAGATGTTCAGATGATGACTGGTAAAAATACAACTAAGGAAATGATTGAAAAGAAAAATATGTTCAAAACAGCTTCTTATACGTTTACTAGACCGCTCCTTACAGGCGCAATCTTGGCTTGAGCAGATCAAACACAAAAGAATCTCGTTATAGAATTAGGAAATGCACTATGAGTTGCCTTCCAAATGAAAGATGATTTGATGGATATTACTCTTGGAGACAAGACGAAGTCGTTATTTTCAGATATTCAAGAAGGACAACAGACATACTTCACTCAGTATATCAAAGAAAACTGATCACAATCTGACAATGATTTACTTTCATCTTGCATGGGACAAAGCTTAGATAATAATCAAATAACATCTCTTCAAACAATGTTTAAAGAAAGTGGTGCAATAGAAGCAGGTATCGCTCGTATGCTTGAATATACAAAAAAAGCCAAAGAAATTCTCAACGCAATTACGTTTCAAAACACCTTGGCTTATGATGGAATTATAGGTCTCATTTCGAAGATAGAGCATCTTTAGCAATCTTCTTGTGTTTGTGACTTGACGCTATATAGTGTAATTTTAGAAAGAAAGAAAGAACAAATAGAATCCAACCAGTCAAAGCAAAGACAGAAATAAATGTAGGTTCTGTATGTTTTTTCTGTATATTGTCTTGTATTGTTTGTGCTACTGCTTTCTGATCAAAGGCACATCACATTTTTTGAGCCAAAGATGACATTGCTCATAATTGGGATAGATCTTTGCTAGTTATAAATGATGCTATCATGCCAGAACACTCTTCAGGAGAGGCTAGAACAGTAGATATTTTATCAAGGGCAGCTCTCAGCATCGCCGGAGTTAGATTTTGATCGAAGAGTACTCATGTCGCAGTTTTGAAATTGAATATTTTCTTAGTTTCATTTGCTCAACCATACACTTGCTTGTCAGCAATACGGATAGACAAATCCAATCCCGTATTTAATGGTAGCCATGTACTTGGATAAAATGTCAGATTATCGTTGTTCCAAACTAATGCACTATCAGATCAGCTGTATGTTTTACCAGCAAAATGGACACGAAGTGTATTTTTGTCTACTCATTTACCAGTATCTTTGATGGAAAAAACGAAGTAATTATCTATAGCTAAAAATCCAGATTCGCTAAGAGGTTTTACCAAAGTAATAGTAGGTGGTAAGCTATCTGGTTCACATTCAGTTACTTTACTAAATGAGACATTTTGCTCCACAAATATTTGTGTTTTCTCTGCAGACTTGCTCATTACATAGGAAGGTTTGCGGATAGCAAAGAGCGTTCCTGTTGCATTTTCATTGCTTTTGAATGCTATAGTAAATAGTTTAGTTGTGTTTCCACTAATAGGTGCATCCAAGACAGTTGCTACAATTTTGTCATATTCAATTTGTGTATCCAAGATATTTTTGAATTTATCTGCTGGTTTGATATTAAGTATTTGAATAGCGGTAGGGTCATAGTTTATCAGCAAGCGCAAACTAGAAATATTTTCTTTCGCAGTACTTTTTAAAGATACAGTTATTTCATTTAAACAACCAGCATGAAAACTATCTGATGGTGCAAATCTTGCATCAGCATATTGGGGATCCAAAGATATTTGAGCAGCAAATCCCATTCCACAAAAACCTGCGACAGCAAGTCATAGTGCAAGAAGTTTTTTCGACATTATAAATCATAAGATGTAAATAATAGCATAAGACTATATTTTACGTTCTGTTTTTCAAACCGTTTTAATATTTTTCTTTAGACTATTTACTTTTTTGGGCTTTGGTAATGTTGAGGCACAGAGTTCACAGAGATTAGAACAGAGTTCAGCAAGCATATAGAGCTGATGTAAAGAGACAATATCAAACAATGATTGTCATTCTTGAAACTTAGTGAAATTAAGCTCTAAATGAATTCCATAGTCTTTGCTTCCCGTTCGTTCTTTCCAATTTTCTGCATAAACGAAATCAAATTTCACCACTGGATCTTTTTCATGAATAAGAAAATCTCTCTGTTTGACAAAATCTTCAATATTTAAGATAATCCCAGATGTCGTCGTATGACTCAATACATTTCTAATCAGTCTAATACTTTGTTCAAACGAAAAATATTGAGATCAAAGTCTTTGTGAGCTATACGCAAAAAATGTAGGATTACTATCTAGCAATTCTCTCATAATTCCAAAGATTCCTCTAAATGCACTGATTTCAATAAGATATCCAAAAATATTTTTCTTGTCAGGATTTTCATGAATCTGATTCATAAGTGATTTGATCATAGGAAGCTTAATCCCAAAAGAAGAATGTTCTCCCGTAGCTATACGTAAATCGGCAACCGTGATTTCATGTTTTTCTGATTTAATATGATGTTCCATATATTTTCCCAACATCAAAAATCTATAGTAACTTTGCATCATTTGAATGTTGTTGCTAAGCGTTTTTGTATCCATGATAAATGAGAAATTCTTAAGCTAAAAGCTAATTTTTATTTACTATAAGAAATTTTAGATCAATTCCTAATCTAAAATCATCTTAGTACTTCTTCGATCTCTTTGAGTGCTGAAATTTGGGTATATCGTCAGTGCTGAGTAATTCATGGTTTGGACCTATTGATATGAATCGGCTCTATCCCAGCAGCAAATGCTCATTTTACATCGGCATGAAAACTATCTCAAATCATTATCGTGTCCTGTGGAGAAATTCCAGACTGCTTTTGCAGTTCTTCAAAAATTTTAGTATCAGGCTTCGCTGTACCTACTTCAAAGGATAATGCTTTGTAATCAAAGGTTCATGCTGGAATCATATGGCCTATTGGATAAGCATAAAGCTTACTCAAATTGGAAACCACAGCAGTTTGATAGCCATTATTTTTGAGAAATTGAATAGTTGATTCAAAATCAGGATATAATTTCAATCCTGATAATTGTACTCAGACATCATCATAAAAACGATGTAATTCTATATCAAAATTAGGCTTGTTTCTTATCTCTTCGGGCAAAATATCCTCAATAGTGTTGGGGCTAGTCATCAAGAGATAAGAGAGTTCAGCAGCTATATTTTTCTCTATTCATAAAACAGAAAAAAGTTTCTTGTATGGGTTTTCAGTTGTTCACTTATCAATCCATGTCTCGTACATATTGAATGCTACCAACTTGGGCTTATTCATTGGAGAGTGTAGGTATAAATGCTATGATTTAATCATCATCTTCATCGTCTGCAGCATCTTCAGCCTTTTGTTTAATCTTCTCAAATCCGAGTTGTCCACAAGCAGATTTTACACTTCTTCCCATAGAATCTCTTACTGTTGTCGTCACACCACCTTTTTCAAGGATACGTTGAAATTCACGAATAGTCGTCATATCACTCTCACCGAGAGCAATTGCAGGATTTGTATTGTAAGGAATCAAATTTACATGAGCAAGTCTTCCACGCAAAAGATTAATCAGCTCTTTAGCTAATTCAGGTTTGTCTGTTTGATCCTTGATCATAATATATTCATAGAAAATTCTATTATTTGTCGCTTTTACATATGCATCTATTACAGACATAAGTTGAGGAAGCGGATATTTTCTTGCAATTGGCATCAATTTTTCGCGAAGGTGTTGGTTCGGTGCGTGAAGTGAAATCGCGAGTTTAACATCAATGACATCATCGATCATTCTTCTAATTCCAGAAACGATTCCAGCTGTTGAGATCGTGATATGCCTCTTGGACAAAGAAAGTCTGTCTTGTTGGAGCATCACTTGGATAGAATGTCTCACAGCTTCATAATTGAGAAGTGGTTCACCCATTCCCATAAAGACTACGTTTCTGACAGCGTTAAATGTATTGTCGTCTTTTTTTCCAAACTTTTGTTTGATATAACTATTTGCATACAATACTTGAGAAATAATTTCATCTCGAGTCAGATTTCTACTAAATCCAAGTTTCCCTGTCACACAAAAAAGACAATTTACAGGGCATCCTACTTGTGAAGAGATACAAAGCGTAATTCTATTGATCTTTGGTGTGTTGTTTTTGACGTGTTTCGCAGGTTGTCGATGATAGATAATCACACTTTCAATAATGTGTCCATCATGGGTTCTAAAGGCGATTTTGGTAGTTTGCTTGTCTTCCAACATTTTGTCTACTTCTAGAGAAAGTATACGAAAATTAGCCTGCAAATCTTGTTTAAGATCTTTGGATAGGGTAGTCATATCTTCTCGTTTGATATTTTGAGTATTGTAGAGTTCATAAAAAATCTGTTTAACCTTGAACGGCTGGAGTTTATTTGCTTTGGCGTAGGCCGCTATAGCATCATCATCAAAAAGCACAGGAAGCATAAGATATGTTTCATAGAATAAAATACTTGTTGTTTCAATTCTTGGAGTATACAGTTTTCCTGCTGAAACACAAAGAGAAATGATGCTAATGATATTTCATTCTCCCTTGCCTATTTTTCTTAAATCACTATATCAAAAGTGATTTATCTCGAGCTATATCATGAGAGAAAAACCTGACGTGCAATCCAGTCCAAATACAAATAAGAATCAGATTGAATTTTTAAGTTCAAAACTTTTTAGAGAGGGTGAAAATAAAAAGAAATTAGCTTTTATTCTCCAAAATACAGATATATCAGAAACAGTAATTATAGAAGCACAAAAAATATCGAACAACAATCCCTATCATAATTTTGGGCATCAATTATGAGTTGCAGAATCAGCAATTCGTATAGCGCATGCTATGTGATTGTCAAAACAAGAGAGTAACTTGTTGGCTTTGGTTGGACTCTTTCATGATGCCTGCCATACAGGAATTTCTAAACCAGATGATGAGGAGATTGCATACCAAAATATGATGAATATAGTTTCAGAAGAGGAGCTAGTGAATCTCTGATGCACAAAAGACGATGTATACAAATTGATTATAGCAACTAAATTTTCACTTCGTGGCAAGTGTACTTGAGTATTAGAAAAAATTATTCAAGATGCAGATATGTGATGTATAGGATATGGACCGTATTATATACTCTATTCAACTATGTGACTTGTAGATGAGGAACATAGCTCCATAGATAACTATATAAAAGAAGAAGCAAACTTTTTTTCTTGTTTAGAAAAAATAGATCCACAAATATATTTATCAGATGGAGCTAAAATGATTTTTAGTGATCCTAGAGAAAGTCTAAAACAAATTGCTGAGTGGCCGCAAGAAGTTATTACATACGCATATACACAAAGATACCAAGATATTTCATTCGAAGATTTCTCTAGGAGTATTGCCGATATTATTTATCGTTAAGCGTGATTCTCTCTTGCCAATTCTACGCAAATCACTATATCCAAAGTAATCATTTCATCTCATTCTCCGCTCTATGCCCAAAGAATTCGGTTTAAAAAATACTAAGAAGAGCTGATTTCCTAAACTTAATATTGTCCATTGGACATTTATTTTTTGTGCAACAATAATTTTTTCACTTAGTGTCTTGTTTGGTAGAATCAATACCTTGCTTTCATCAGACAATAAAGTCGATCTTTTCAAAGAAAACCTTCAGCAAATCGCGGTGTATTTTCTTCCCATAGATAAACAATTCTCTAAATTTTTGGTAGATCTTGATGTCCTTATAAAATCATATGTAGACGGAGAAAATATTTTGCTTACTCAAAATAACAAGATCGAAGAGCTCTGGGCATATACCAAAAAAAACAAGAATTACCTCAAAAAAATTGGATTTACTCAATATCAACAGATTATAGATTTGGTATCTGATCTTCGAAAATACAAGGATCATATCTATTCTCTCTTGGGGAAAGATCAGCCATACAACTATCTTGTAATTCTTCAAAATACAAATGAAAAGAGACCAAACGGATGATTCTTTGGATCATTTGCATTTGTGACTATGGACAAATGACATATCAAAAATCTTGAAATTATAGATTCATACTATCCAGATTTTATTGCTCAAAACACTCGTATTATTGCACCAGAATGGGCATGGTCATTTCTTGCAGATCACAAAATCTGATATATAGCCGGAAATAAATTTGGATTTACCGATATTGACGGTAGAAATCTCAAGGATCTTTACGAAAAAATGTTCAATGAGTCCTATGATATGGATAAAGTAAAACAAACAATGGATCCAGTTTTATATGAAAAAGTACTTCATCAAAATATCAAATGAGTAATCTTTGTGAGATCAGATATGATGGAAAAATTACTCCCCGGTCTACAGCAGAAGATTCGAGAATGGCAGTTTCTTAACGCTTCTGTAGATATTATTAGAGGAGAGGTTCGTGGGAACAAAAAAGAGGAATATATAAAAGAAGTGAAAACATATTTTGATCAACAGAAAATCACATTATTCAAAAATTTGGTTAATAACTTTTCTCAGATCACCAAAGATCAAGGTATCAATATATGGCTTTCTAATGCACAAACTGGACTTAACGATGTTCTCAAAAAATATAATCTTAGTAATGATTTCTCAACAGGAAAAATATATGCCCGAGATACAAATGTCTCCTTTGATAAGGTCGATGCCTTTGTAAAGAAATCACTTGAACTTACAGATTCAGCAGGTAAGGTTGTGTTTGAACAAGAAGGAGATATCCTTTCTGTAGCGGAGTTGCCACAGGGAGACTATAATCTTAAAATAACATATGAACTCAATGTGCCAGCTTCATATATGGACTTCATTCATGATCTCGAAAAGAAGTATGATATTACCCTTACTGATAGAGAAAAAAGTATCCTAGCGCTTCAATCAATGATGTACAAAGACCCCAAACGAGGTGAAGTGCGAAAATGGCGAGAATCCAAATCAACTATTTATTTTCCACAATCTATCTCTATAGACCAGGTCAAAGGAGATATGTTCTATCAAGAAAAATTCTATCCACCATTTGCAAACGGACTCTTCTATCAAATGGGAATCAATACAAACAATACTAGCAAGTCTATAACTATCAAATTTCACAAATCGTGGTAATAAGAAAAACCTGTACAGATGTACAGGTTTTTTAGAAACATCCAGCTTTGCTGGATAGATGCGACGTTATACCACTTGGTGTGGCACAAGAACTTCTTTTGGAGTTTCGGCGTCTTATCTATTTTCACACAAACATATTTTTTCTCATTTTGACTCTAGTCCATCCAGACATAGGAGCAGAAACCATTTCACTTCCTCCAGACGGAGTTCTAATATATCTGTATCCATCAGGATCAATTCTTAATCTAGTTTCCCAACAGTCTTTTCTTCCTCTCAAAAACCAGTGATAGTCGGCTCATTTTGGATTTGTCCAAACAACTACAACTCCAAGATCTTTCGCCTCATCGAGTGTTAATTTTCTTTTTGGATAATCAAATCTTCTGGCTCCTTTTGTTCTATTGGCTTGTTTTTGTTGTACTGCTTTTTTCTTTGCAATACCTTGTTTATTTGTTCTTGCCATAAGCACACATACATAAGATAATAAATATGATTGTCCCAGTATATAAACTTTCGCCTAGATTGCAAGAATATTGTATTCTATCCATCAAGGGCTTCTTTATTATTGTATGTTTTCCTTCAATATTCAGAGGAACATTTATCTGTAGGATCTGCTTCAAACATATCTATTTTACCATTCTTATTTCTATCATATTCTTTATGGTGTTGTAATCTATATCGTTCTCTAAGAAATACTTTACCATTTGCAGGTTTGTTGTGCATAATTGCAATCAATTCAGCAAGATCATTTTTATATCTCTTTTGAGTAAGTAGGGTAAGTGCTTTTACGAGATCTGGATGTTTCATAAGGGTAGAGATATTGTAGATTGCAAAGAGATATGCTGCCTTATGGTGTTCGTTTCCTTCTAATTTATTTACACTTCCTGGAATTTTATGCTCAGCTGGTAGATATGTATTTAATTTGGAAGCTCCATTCTTTTGTCCGTTATAATCCGCCAAAGCTAAGTAAGTAAACTGATATGGACCAAAAGAAGTATAATCATCGTGAACTGCCGGTAAATAAAATAAGAATTTTTCTCCTCAGTTTTTAAGAAGAAAAGAAAGAAGCTCTTTATTTAATTTTCCATCTGCAGAGGGAAAAAATTCCGTCATACTATATGCAAGAAGACAATCTTCATCTATATTTTTACAAATATTTTTAAATATCTCTGCATTTTTTGAATTATCTTCAAAACGTTTCTTGTTGAAAGCTTCCCAATCAAAGTTGTTTTGAATTTCTTTTATACTTTCTCTGATGGAATGTGAGTATTGGTCAACTGTAATCGGTGTGACATCGTGAAAATCAACCTTGGATACCGTCTCATCATAAAACTGTTTAGCTACTTTTAAGTTTTTAGAATTCATTCTGGAAAATTTCTTCTCATACAACTCTTCAATAATTTGTTTTGGATCAAAGTGTACTGAATCTCAGAGTGTCTCTCTGTCTCCTTGTCATCAAATATAATAAGAATAGAGATCATTAAGGGTTCTTCCCTTTAGTTCAGCAGGGACCTCTATATTTGCTTGATATTGATGTTTCTTATGAGAAAATTCATGAATTCCATAACCAACGCCTAGTGTCAACAAAATAGCGAGTCAGATATTTCTTTGATTCTGTTGTAATTTTTGTCCAGCAGAATGAAGAAGCTTTTTGGGATAGAGATCAGGTGTATTCATATCTTTCGATAGAAAATAAAATCTTATAGATATTATAAATATTTTATAGAATTTGTCAAATAATCTCTTGAAATTATAAAGCAAAAAACCATACTCAAAATATATAGAGGACTGAATTTTAATCTTTATTCAGGACGATGAAAGATCTCTTATCTATTGTACTTGTATGACTTTACGCTGGTTCTATCTACCGATATAACGCATTTTTTCTTAAAAGTGCTCATTCTATTTTGGCTACTACAACACCATTCGGACGATTGGGATGTATCTGGGTTGGTATCTTATTATTTGTCATTTCTTCTTTTATAGATTCTGCTTTTGAATCTCGACTTGCTATATGACTTTTGGTTGCTGGTTGACTATTCTATATTCTATAAAACATTATATACAACAAAAAACATAAAAGTCAAATATTCTATTGAAATAGCTATAATTTTGAATATAATAACAAAACACAAAAATAAAAATAATTAAAAACAAAAAAAGTACAGTATGAAAACAAACATCAGATTTATGGTAGCTATTCTTGCTATTGTCGTTTCTTTAAGCTCGTGTAAAAAAGTTGATCCGATTTGGGGAACCAAGCCGGTAGATAAAACGTATGCAGCAGCTTTCCCCCTTGATGAATTTCATCGTTTGGGAATTGCCGGCGATACAGCAGCACAGAAAAAGATGATTGACCAATACAGGAAACAGCTTACGAAGAATGTATTAAATCATTATCCCCGCATCACGGATGAAAAACATATTCGTTTTGTGCTCGGTAGTGGACTTGCCAAAAAAGTCAAATCCGGTGACGGAAAAACTTATAATGGCGATTTCAAAAATGAATTAATCATTATTCTCAATGATCCCTCGGTTAAGGATACCGTATTCCTTGCTTGCGGAAATGGAATGTTATGTCCGTTAGAGTTAACTCACTCATCTGATTTAGGAACAGGAGCTCAATTCCGTTTCACAATCAAAAAGGGAGAAAGTCTTGCCACGTATCTTCCATCGCTTAATGCATGGGCAAAGGTTGCCGGTGATCTAAAGATTCCTATCCGGAATAAAAAAGGAAATATTGTTTCTAAAGAAACATACCTTAATTATTTGGGTAGATATCGTTCCGTCCTCTTTACAGGGGATGTGATAGATGTTGCACAGGGCAAAGTATTCAACAAAGCTGGGCAGGAAGTTGACTTCAAAATTCGTCTCGCAGAGACCAAAGAGGCAAATAAACGTCTCTTGGACAAAGCAATCGAAAAACGAATTAAAGCAGACATTGCTCGGCACAAAGCAAAACAAAAACATCGGAAGTAATGCTTTCGTTGTAAACGATTGAGAAAAAACCCTTGCCGTTTCTGGTGAGGGTTTTTCTGTATGATATATTTTTATAACGCTTTCCTATTGAAGTAGGTCTTCATCCCATAATTGTGTGAAAGATGCGGTTTGATCTTGGATTCATAGAGATCAATTTTGTGATTTTTATTGGTATCGTACTCATAGATGCGCTTATGATCTTTATTGTGTGTTTTCTTATAGAGATAATCTGGATTTGTATTGAGTCTATACCATTCTTGAAGAAAATCATCTCAGTAGGCAGGCATATTGTGCATAATGGCTATGAGTTGAGTGAGATCATTTCTATATTCTGGCAATGTAAGCAATTTCAATGCTGGTACATTTCTATCGTTTTCAAGTAATGTTCAAATATTATACATTGCAAAAAGATATGCAGCTTTATGATGATCATCTCATTTGAGATCAACTACATTTCCAGGGATTCTAGATTTCTCAGGGAGATAAGGGTTCATATTCGATGCTCATGCTTTCCCATTTTTGGTTTCTGAGATAGCCAAATACGTGAACTGATAAGGACCAAAAGACGCCAAATCATCATAGATAGCAGGCAAAAATTCTATAAATTTAGTTCCTCAGTACTGCAGCAAAAACGAAAGAAAATCTTTATTAAATGCGCCATCTGCATTAGGAAAGAGCTCAGTCATACTATAGGCGAGCAAAGAATTTCCATCTATATTTTCACAGATATTTTTGAAAAGAACTGCTTTTTCTGGTTCATCTTCATAGGTATCTTGGTTAAATTTTACCCAATCAAACTGCTCCTGAATAAGGCAAACCGTATTTTGTATAGACTCCCAATATTGCTCCAGACTGACAGGTTCAATATCATTAAAGTCTACAGCACGCACGGTACTATCATAAAATGCTTGAGCTGGTTTGAGATGTTCTTTGTTTGGTCTAGAAAATTTTCTTGCATACAAGGCTTGGATAATTTGTTGGGGCTGGAAATAGACAGAATCTCAAATAGTCGAGGTATCTCCATCCAGACCTAGATAATACGAATATAGATCATGAATATGTTTGCCTACAAGTTCTTGTGGTGCTTTGGTCGTAAATGCTGGCTCTTTTTTTTGATGAGTTTCGTATTCATATACTCCGGCAGCCAATCACAAAACGATCGCGATTGCTGATCCGATCTTGATTTTATTCTGATGAAATTTTGCTTTCCCTTTTTGAAGTAATGAGTGCTGTTCTGATCCGATTTCGTTCATTACCTACTTATTTCCCAAATAAAATTATAGTTTCCAATCTATAGAGATCCATTCTTCATTTCTACTGATGTGATAGTCTTTTCTTGCAAGGAAGTCAGGAAATAATCTGGATATCCTTTGACGACCATTGGGCATTTCGACGAGAGGATCAATATATCTTCTTTTGGCTTTAGAACTTACGGTAAAGTAACCAGTATCTTTGTATATTTTTTGGACTTTGTATCGTTGTAATTGTTCAAAGAATCTTCGCATTTCAATCAACTCAGTATCTCAGCTATTTTGGATACATTGAATAGTTTGGGATTCTGTCCAAGTATACATCTGTTCTCCAGTAATGAGCTTTCTCTCCAACATTTTACGAAGAATCTCAGCGAGGAAGCACATAGAAACTACGCTCTCATAACTACTAAAAATCTGTTCATCATTTTCCAATGCAAGGAGTGCAAATTGTTTCGCGAGTAGAGGATCAGTAAATCCTACTTCAGGATTACCTTGTTCATCTTCCAAAACAGTGAGATTGTCATACATAGCTTTGATTTCATCTAGCGTCCTAGTTCCAAATACCAAGGCAGTACTCAATGTATATTCTAGTCTATCCGCAGAAAGTTGTGGTCCATGATTATCCGCAATAGGGTAGAGGGTATAATCATCCACTTCTGCGATACTAATTCCCAATTTTTCTAGTTCACTCAGGATCACAGGATCTTCAGAAAGGAGTTTATTCATATGTTGTTCAGATGATTCCTGATTTACGGGATCTCCCAACAAGAAATCTCCCACATGAGAGAAGATAGAATGTGAGATATCATGAAAAAGACCAGCCAAAGTCTGCTTCTGATCGTGGGTAAAATGTCGTACAATCAATGCAACTCCTATACTATGAGTTAGACGTGATTGACGTACTTTAAAGCTGTAATATTTGCAATATTCTGTCCCACATCACTGACTAATGTCATTTAATCTCTTAAGAACGGGCGCCTCCAAAAAAGGCAACAAGAAATCTGGTTTCTCATCACTGTAAATGTTCAAAAGAGGAAAATAATCAGGCGTAATAAGTGGATACATCTTATGCTATAATTGCTAAAATTTCAGCAAAAATTGTGTCAATTGATTGGTTTGCATTTATATGTTTCACTACTCATAGCGTCTCGAAGTGTTCAACTACAGGACGAGTCATAGTGTTGTAAAGTTCAACTCTTTTTTGGATACTAGCGAGTTCCTTATCATCAGTTCTTTGAAAAATATCAGCACTTCCACAATGAGGACATACTGTACAGTCATGAAGT
>Ga0302207_1000670_pt1 | contig 13702 bp, 8 predicted proteins | sample II_Fen_E2_2_FD_198792 | JGI IMG/M metagenome (GOLD analysis project Ga0302207, IMG submission 198792) | Peat permafrost microbial communities from Stordalen Mire near Abisko, Sweden - II_Fen_E2_2 | ecosystem: Environmental > Terrestrial > Soil > Wetlands > Permafrost | place: Sweden: Abisko...
CGAGAACAGTTTAAACGAGACATTATAAGTCGTAACATACTTTGATCCAAACAATTGAATTATGATAATATTGTCGGTATTAAATAAAACTAAAGCTGCTATCTGAATAATAAAAAATTTCAATCCTAAACTCATCAAATCTTTAGCATATTTAAACTTTATCATTTTAAAAGAAGGAGCAAATTTTTTATAATCATTTCGATAGAACCATATGCTGGATATGATCAGTACAAATACAGGGGTAAAACTTAATATGCCACCCAGATAAATCAAACTCCCTGAAGTCGTTTTTGTAAGAATAAATATTAACAATAACGAAGCCATGCTTCCCATCAATTCAATAAACGAACCTTTTGCAGGCTCCTGATTGGCAGCGAGCACAGTTGATAACAATTGAAATATAAATCGCAAACAGAAAAAAACAAAAACTATTAATGCTAAAATACTAAGTTCACCGGCTAACTCAGGTGTTGTATTTAATATTTTCGTCCAGTTTAAAAAAGGATTTACAATAAAAAAAGCCACTAATACAATACCAATAATGATGCTAAGAATTGCGTATGTTGTACTGACATAAATCTTTGCAAGTTCTTCTTTATTTTCAGCTAATGCTTCAGCAAATTTATTTCGCAAACCAAAACCAAAACCAATATCAAAGAAACTTAACCATCCAACAATAGAACTCAATGTAAGCCAGATGCCATACCTGGAAGGATTGATATAATTAATTGTTAATGGTACCAAAACCAGACTTATTGCAATACTAAATCCTTTAATCACAAATGAAGCTACTATATTTTTTTTTGCTTTTAAACTTCGAGGGTGACCTTTAATAAAAAAATTAAGAATGTATTGATAGATATTTATTGGAAGTGATTTTATATTATTCATATTTAATTCATTTTTATATTACTACTTATCATTATCACTTTTATAACCATATTCGTATTTTTTGACATAACCGAAACGATTACTGCTTTTTTTGAAATCAATTGAATTCAATACAAAATATAAATTAGTGAGTTTTTTATGTTTGTTCAGGTTTGAAGCATCCTCAATGTGTTTTTTTGGAGTATAACCGGCTCTCACAACATATAAATTGACATCAGCAAACCGGTTCAACGAAAAACTGTCAGATACGATTCCTATCGGAGCAGTATCTATAACTATATAATCAAACTGTTCGCGTAATTCCACAATCAATTTGTCCAATAAGGGTTTTGTCAATAATTCATTGGGATTTGGTGGTATTGGACCGGCCATTATAGTCCACAGATTAGAATTTAAACCCGAAGGCCGAATAAGTTGATCCTTATTCAGATGGCCGGAAAGATACATGGTAATGCCTGTTACATTATCTAAATCCAGATATTCGGCCAATTTAGGCTTGCGAATATCCAATCCGATAATTAATACCTTTTTATCCAGCAATGCCAGACTCATGGCCAGATTAATGGCCACAAATGTCTTTCCTTCACCTCCGACACTTGATACGATATTGATAACCTTCATTTCAGGAGTGTATAATATAAAAAGAAGATTGGTCCGTAAAAGCCTGATGAGTTCCGTAAAACTGTTCGTACTGTTTTCCTGAATAATGAGACTCTCACCTTTTTGAATCATTGGAATCTCTCCCAATACAGGTATGTTTGTTAGCTTTTCAAGTTCGCTTTTATTATCAATCTGATATCGAAGCATTTCTCGAATCTGGATTCCTATAATCGGGAATAGTAGACCCATGATTAAAGAAAACAATATTATCAACGATTTCTTGGGAGAAACCGGATTACCTGTACTACTGACACTATCAATGAATTTAGCAATGGGTTCAACAACCGACATATTCAGGTACTTTTCTTCTTTTTTCTGAAGTAAAAACAAAAACAGAGCTTCCTTAACTCCCTGCTGACGTTTTATTTCTGTATATTCACGTTCCTGCCGGGGAATAGATCGGATATGAGCAGTATTTTCACTGTTCTTTGAAAGAAGATCACGTTGTGCAATCTGGAGGTTGTTTTTCTCATTTCGTACACTGGATTGAACCGTACTAAACAGTGATTCAATCTGTACTGTCAAATTAATCATAGCCTGATTGCTGGGTGAGGCAATACGCGAAAGTTGATTGCGCTGTAATAATAATCTGTTATAATTAGTAATTAATTCAACCAGACTTTGACTCTTAATACCCGAGCTGGATGGAATCGGCTGATACCGGTTTTCTTTCCGTTGCATATAATCATTCAGATCGGAAGCAATTGCTAATTGCGTTTCCAAATCAAGTCTCTTTTGTGCATAATCACCCGTTTGCTGAATAAACATATTCGATTGAGACTGAATATCTGTAATCCCTTGATTCTGTTTGTAGTTTTCAACTTTCGACTCTACATCTCCAAGTTCGTTGGTAAGGGTCATAAGGCGTTCGTCTATAAACTGAGCCGTTTTGCCAGCCATCTTGGCTTGATCGGTCATATCCTTTAGGTTGTATACTTCAATCAGCTTCTTTAAAAAGTCTTCGCCGAGTTTTATATTCCAGGTTTTAAAAGATATATTTACTACCGAAGTTGTTTTTGAAGTAAGTTCCATTTTCAATGATGCCAAAAGGTATCCTGCTGTTTTCATGGGAGTTTGAAGTGATACTTCCACGATCATATCTTCTGAAGGTCTGAAATTTCCTCTTTTTAAAAATACCTTTCCGAAAGGTAAAATTACATGACTATCAGAAATAGATGCTTTTACAAGATATTTTTTCTTCTGATATATTCCCGTAAATTCATATTCACCATATGGATGAACCAATATTCTAAATTCGATCCCCTGATTCAGGTTGTTTTTGACTTCAACAGGCAGACTTACCAATACCGGACATTCTGATCCGTAAATAACTCTTTCTTTAAAAGTTCCTAGTTGCGAATTAGCCACATTAATACCCAGCATTTTAAAAATTTGAAATGTTCCTATTTGGGTATAACTTGCATATAAGTCCAGATCGTTTACAGCCTGTTGAACAAGAATTAATTTATTTAATTCTTCAAGTTCATTATCCACATTATTTTTTTGGGTTAAAAGACCCATATCTTTAAAAGCATTAATTTCGGTCGTACCTCCACCTTTTTGATCATCTTTTAATAAAATGGAAGTGGTAACTTCATAGCCCGGCAATGTAAATTTCAAATAGAACATTGCGATAGTAACACAGATAAAAACAGAGGCTATAAACCATTTCCAGTATGAAATATAATTTAAAAAAACACTAATATAATCCGTTTTTTTTGCGTCCTCTTCTTGAAATTCTGAGTATTTATTCATATTTATTTAAATTATAACTATCAAAAACCAAACATATAAATTTGATTTATTTGATATAATTCAGGAGCTTTTTTAATAGATCATTCGATAAGTAATTGTAAATACTTAATGATCTGTTTGTTAATCTACAATAGCATATATTTCAGTGTCTTGGCAATTATTAATTATTCATTATTAATTACATAGAATCAGGTTACATTAAACATTACTCTATATAACCCCATATTATATTATATTTTTATCTTGAATACTGTAAATACCAGGCTCGTCAGAGTCAATAATACAGACAGGGAAGTAATTCCATATGATTCTGCAGCTCCATAATTGGAAGACTTAGATCTCGATTTATTGGGTTCTACATATACAACATCGTTTTGTTCCAAATAAAAGGCCGGAGAATAGATGATTTTTTTATCATTCAAATTCAATGTTATATATTCTTTTGAGCCATCTCCATATTCCCGTAACACTTTAACATTATCTCGTCTGCCATAAATCGTCAAATCACCTGCTAAAGCCAATCCTTCAAAAATAGTTAACCGGTCATTGGTTGTTTCATATTTTCCGGGCTTCTGTACTTCACCCAATATATTCACCGAATAATTAATAAAAGTTATCGTAATGATGGGCTTTTCTTTACTAAACGCCGGTGCCAGCTTTTCAAGTAACATTAACTCCAGTTCTTTTCGGGTAAGACCTGCAACTTTTAACTTGCCAAATACAGGGAAATTAATAGTACCTTCATTACTTACAAGATATGACTGTAAAGTAGGTTGCGAAAACATATTATTCGGACTCGAAGTATCTTCTATTTGAGGAACTACCAGATTGTAAATCCTTGAAGCCTCCGGTTCAGAGCTAACCACAGTAATGCTTAGTAAATCCTTTGGCTTTATCCGGGCATTGTATAAACCGGCAGAATTCTTTTCAAGTTGAAGATTCCCTGAATTTTGGTTTTTTGAATTTGACTCTCCATAACTCAATAAATCACCGGGCTTTTTGTGTGAATTTAAATATTCAGCTTGATTTTGTTGATCATTTCCGGCATTTTTTGATGCGTCAACTTTCTGAAAGTAAGCAATATTTTTTACTTCAGAACAAGAGCTTATTAAGAGTATACTCAAAAATAAGAACACCGAAAGACTTGATTTTTTATAATACATGCGAATTTATTTAGCTTTTTAAAAATCATATAATATTTTAAATAAACAATCCTATATTGCAGAAGTTCAAACAAGTGGATTATATATATTTTTTTATTTAATCAAATTTAAATCAACATACCAATCAACTCAGAAATTCATTTTTATAACTTCATTTTTTATTTTACATAAGCATGTTAGTCAGTCCCAAATGGTTGTAACATTAATTCAATCCAAATAATTTAAATTATATTCTGATCACTGAATTCTCTAAACACTTTTCAAGAGTTATAAATCATCTTACACTTTAAATAGAAATAATCATTTATGTTTTCAATCGTGTTTTAAGTATTCAATTAAATAAAATCAAACAATATCAACATGATTTTTTCCCTTTAAACTGACGTTGAATATTTTTTTGTAAATAAGAAAAAATTTCAACCATTAATTTTATTTTAAACTGTCAAAAGTGCTATTTAAATATTGAATAATTGATTTTTCCGTATGAGAAATTTGTAAACTATCAACCTTTTTTCTTTGGGAAATTTATAGCGTGTATATTGGTAAAGCAGTTAAAATATTACTTTCTTTTATTTTTCTGTTGTTTTTTTAATAACATAGAATTTAGTTCTATAAACAACAAAAAATATCTTTCATGTAAAAGGTTTAAATTCTTTATTAAATAAAGATTATCTTTATACTGTGTTAACAAGGATAAAGTCAAAAAGTTTTATGAACAACTAAAATATACGGGTTACTAAAATGCAATATCAAGTATATGCCTGAAATACAGAACACAAAAAAGTTAAGAGGTTATGTTATTATTTAGATAAATTAACCTCATATAAAAAAATATATAAATCAAATATTCACATTTCCGCAGTTGTATTCTTCCTGATTTTCTAAACGAAATAACCGGAACAATTAAATAGTATAAAATTAAGCAAAACACGGAAAGACATTTTTCCTGTTTAGTTCGTATTAATTTTCCAATCTAAATTTTGACTATTGATATTTAAAACCTGGAATAAAGAAAAATCGTATTATAAAATGATTACAGCAATTTGTACTAAAATAAAGTAGATATAAAATTGGAACTTGATGCAAGAAGCGGCAGCAACGACATGTTGGTAAAAAGTAAGACTTCGGCGAAGTACATCTTGTATAAACAAAAAGCCCTTAAAAGCAGATCTTAGTTCTGTTTTTATGGGTTTTTATAATTTAGCTTGAAGTGAGATCCTGCTTAATTTCTGAAGATAATGTAAAAGTTCAAGCCAATTTTGGCTCTTTTGGTCTTGATTTTTCGCCCATACAATCCTTTCATATCTTATTCTTCACCTTCGGTACCCATTCGCTACCCCTTCGGTACCCATGCGCTACCCATTCGCTACCCCTTCGCTACCCATTTACTGGTAATACTTAGTAAATACTTAAATAAAACTTAGATAATACTTAGATAATACTTACTTATTTAGATAAGTATTATGGTTGTTGTATGTAAGTTGTAAGTACATTTTTTTGTAAAAGGGGGACCAAAGGGGATCTAAAGGGGTAAAAAAGGGATAGTTGAAAGGAGGAAGTTAGAAAGGAGATCAAAATTGGCAGGAAAGTAGTTGAAAGTCATGAAATGTCCTACTTCTCATATTGCCTTCTCCCCTGCCCTATCTCTGGGAAAAAGCTTTTGAACTAAGGGTTTATGAAGTGATACATTAAATTACAGGAATCAATAATTTCCTTATACATAAATTCGTGGAAGGAATATCAGTAACATTGCAACACCCCATATTAAATAATTGTGATCAGAATGCGGTTTTGCAGTCTTTACTCTTACAAAAAAAAAAAATATTACTTTAGAGTACGCTTGTCATTTCATCAAGAAATTGTCATACAGAAAATTTCAATCCTCCGTAATAAAAGACATTGAACGGTGATGTTGGTTTTATAAATAAGCCTGCAATCCGATCAGCCTTTTATTATTATTCTTTTTCCAGTACCAGTTATTAATTAAATAGGTGACATAAGCACTTCCGCTTCCGACAAGGGCACCTGCCAGTACATCCGAAGGATAATGCATGCCGAGGTTCATGCGGGAATAACCTACAGAACATGCCCAAAAATAGGAAGGTGCAATAACATACCATTTAGGATACTTTAAACTTAAAGCCGTTGCTGTAGTAAAAGCCAGTGATGTGTGTCCCGAAGGAAATGACAAAGAGGTTTCAGTTTCATAGGGAATGATGTCATTCGGATAAGTAGTATAGGGCCTGGGACGTTTTACAATTTCTTTTAATGAATAGGTAATAACTCCATCCACTCCGAGGCTTACGCCTACATATATAGCATTTTTCAATAAATCATCATCCTTTTCAATCAACCCTACTACTCCCATAATCAGGGGCGTCGACACCGAAAAGGCAGTAGTGGTATTGGAAATGAATTTTGAATAATTCCTTAAACTGGTAGATGGGTTCCTGTTTATGCTTCTTAATAGTTCTATATCTGCATTTTGAGCTGAAATTTGTGTACTAAATAGTGAAAGAGTACTCCAAAGCAGAATAATTGTCGTAAATTTGCGCATATTTTTTCTCCAAAGATAATTATAATTTTTTAAATCGTTGAATATAGTAATAGTGTAAATCTGTTTTGATTTTGCCATGTGACCATCACTTTAGGCTTTTGACTTCAGACTTGTTGTTTACCCGCTTACTGAATACTATTTTAGTAACATGTTGAAAATTGCAATTCTTGGACCGGAGTCGACCGGAAAAACCAGTTTAGCCGAACAATTGGCACTCTTTTTTCATTCACAATGGGTACCCGAGTATGCACGTGAATATGTCGAGAGTCTGACTTCACCTTACACGTATAATGATATTTGCAATATTGCTTTAAAGCAAATTGAGAAAGAAAAAGAAGTCGAGAATCAAACCTCACCGACTAACTATATTTTTTTTGACACGGAGCTGATTATAACGAAAGTATGGTTTTCATACCGGTTTAGCAAAGTACCCGATTTTCTGACAGAGCAATTGAATTCAGGGTTCTTTGATTTATACCTGCTTTGTTCGCCCGATTTACCCTGGGAACCCGATCCGGTTCGTGAACATGGAGAAGATCGTGAATATTTCTTTAACTGGTATAAAAAGGAAATTGAACAAACCGGAAAACCATATGTTATTGTAGATGGTTTTGGTAATCAACGAATTCAAAATGCGCTTGAGGGTTTAAAAAATAATGGATTTTAACTTGAAAATCAAATTTATAATTACAAGAAGCAGATGATTCTTTTCTGAAAATTAGGTTCAATGATATATATATTTCATTATTTGCTTCTTATCCACTTTCATTAAGCTCATAAAAAATTCTCAATATTGTCGACAATGGATAATGATTTAATCGAAACTATAAAAAAGCTTTCCCTGTTAGAAGGTTTTAAAGATGTCTATCATGAACAGGGAAGTAATGATTCTATGCCTTCCACTGAAGTATTAAAGGAAATCGTACAGTTGGCAAGGTCTATCCTGTTTCCTGGATATTTCGGAGATTCAGCGGTTAACTCGTTGACGATTATGAATCATATGGGTGTTAATATAGATCGGTTACTGATATTACTTGCTCAACAAATAAAAGCCGGAATTTGTTTTAGTAAGACAGTTGATAATGATGATGGAAATGAGACAGAAAAAATTGCCAGACAAAAAGCCACAGATTTCATTCACCTCTTACCGGTTATCCGTGAGAAATTACATACAGATGTGATTGCGGCTTACAATGGAGATCCGGCAGCTAAAAGTTTTGGCGAAGTGATTTTCTGTTATCCAAGCATTCGTGCGATAAGCAATTACCGGATAGCAAATGCATTATTAAAATTGGATATTCCGCTTATCCCACGTATTATAACAGAAATGGCACATTCGGAAACAGGAATCGATATCCATCCGGGGGCTACTATTGGAGAATATTTCACCATAGATCACGGTACAGGCGTTGTTATCGGAGAAACAGCGATTATTGGCAACAATGTAAAAATGTATCAGGGCGTCACGCTTGGTGCACGAAGTTTTCCATCGGACGAATATGGAAATCCAATCAAAGGAATTGACAGGCACCCTTGTATTGGCAATAATGTCATTATTTATTCAAATACAACGATATTAGGCCGTATAACTGTCGGAGATGGAGCCGTTATCGGAGGTAATATGTGGATCGACACCGATGTACCCGTTGGAGCAAAACTTGCTCAGAACAAGAAATAAAGAAACAAATTTGTTCTATTGATAATTAGAGCATTAAATATAGAAAACAGACAAAAAGAATATATGGAATTTGAAATGTTAGCGAAAACCTTTCGGGGATTGGAAGAAGTACTGGCCACTGAATTAGTAAATATCGGTGCGAACAATGTACAAATTCAACGAAGGGCAGTTAGTTTTACTGGCGATAAAGCCATGATGTATAAATCAAATCTTTGCTGTCGGACGGCTTCCCGCATCCTTAAACCTATATTGTCGTTTGATGCGTCGAATCCTGATGAAGTATATGAGCAGGTCAAAAAAATCAATTGGAGTGACTACATGACGGTGGACAGCACTTTTGTTATCGATTCTACGGTTTTTTCAGAAGTATTCCGTCATTCGAAATTCGTGGCTTACCGGGTAAAAGATGCTATTGCCGATTGGTTTACCGAACGATTCGATCATCGTCCATCAGTTCGTTTGGAAGGTGCTCAACTAATGATCAATATCCACATTTCGGAACAACACTGTACATTGTCTATCGACAGTTCGGGTGAATCACTTCATAAACGCGGATACCGTGTTGCTCAAACCGAAGCACCACTTAATGAAGCGTTAGCAGCAGGGATGTTGTTACTGGCAGGTTGGAAAGGACAGTCCAATTTTGTTGACCCCATGTGTGGTTCGGGCACTTTACTCATTGAAGCTGCGCTGATAGCGTTGAATATACCACCGGGCATTTATCGATCGTCATTTGCCTTCGAAAAGTGGAATGATTTCGATGAAGAACTTTTCGACACATTATACAATGATGATGCATACGAACGTCCATTTAATTTTAAAATATACGGATCGGATAATTCGCCGCGGGCCATACAAATTGCCGAGCAAAATGTAAAGAGTACCGGTTTGAGCAAATATATCGAACTGCAGATAATGCCTGTTCAAAAACTTGAAGCTCCTGCCGAAAACTGCATGATAGTTACTAATCCACCCTACGGTGAACGTATCACTTCCGACGATATTTACGGCTTATATGCAGCGCTTGGAACAACCATTAAACATAAGTTTGCCGGGAGTTCTGCCTGGGTCATCAGTTCGCATGAAGAATGCCTCGATAAAATAGGGTTTAAACCAACAGAACGTATCCGTTTGCTCAATGGTGCACTCGATTGCTGGTATTGTAAATACGATATATTTGCCGGAAAACGGAATGATTATGTAACAAGGAAGAAAACTGACTCCGAAGAATCTGCGAAATAAACATTATTCTTGATTTTATAATCAGATTTTATAATTTCAATTGCTTTATTTTCTGCTCATTGCAAAATTGTAACAATAAAAGGTAAATATTAAACCGGTTTTTCGTTTGCCAGGTTCGAAAATTATCTTACTTTTGCACTGCAATCGCCCAGATGGCGGAATTGGTAGACGCGCTGGTCTCAAACACCAGTGGATTTATTTCCATGCCGGTTCGATCCCGGCTCTGGGTACATTTAAAGCGAAACCCTAACTGATTTTTAATCAGTTAGGGTTTTATATTATATGATTCACCCATTATTATCCCCACAAAACGGATCATTCCCTTTTGAAACTATAAATCACTTTTACCTCAGACCTATTCAAAAGTTCTAATATCCCATTCAGAATAATAAACGTTCTACATTTGTTGGATTTCTTTTTGGACATTATGCAATTATACAAACAGTCCTATTTGATCTCGTATTCTTATTGAGAAATAAAGGGTCGATAAATAATCAATATTTTAAAAAGCTCCATTAAATTCAACGTGAAGTAAAGAATATCAAAATTTTGAATTTAATTTCAATCTATTACAGAATTCTCTCTTTCATCCCTGATTTGAGGTTTTCTTTGGGACCATAATTTAGGTTAGAAGTTTACACAATCGCACTTCGCACTTTTATAATGCAGGAATCAACCGACTCAATCACACCTAAAGGCTATTTAATCAATTTCTGAGCAATCTTTTTCCAGGGAATGGACGATTGCTTCAACTTGACATCTAAACCTCGTACAATAGAGCCAGGATGAATCACACATTTATTGGTTAGAAAAGGAAATTGAATATTAATGTACTTTGGTTTTATCAATATCCTATTTTTTTTTAGAATGGTTGTGTTTTTTTTTGAAAACATGCGATTTTTATTATAATGGTTTAGTATATTTGTAGTTTAAAAAGAATTATGTATGATTTTATTTTCATTAAAATCCAACTATATTTTATATCCGGGATAAATTATTAAACTTAAATCTACAAGAATAAGAACCAATTCTGAAAAATAAAAAAAGTGGAAAAAATCAAATCAATATACTAACCAACTATAATTAAGAAAAATGGAAAAAATTAAATCAGTAAATGAACTGAACGATTTAAATGAAAATTTAAGATTACTTATGTCAGTTCCTTCATACAAAATTGGAGCTTATACTTTTGATGTGGAGAAAAGACTGCTTTATTTTAATGACGAATCGGTAAAACTAACGAAAAAAGAATCTTACCTTCTGGTTTTTCTTGTTTCAAACGTAGGTAAATCATTGATACGCAAAGAAATTCTTACTGCAATCTGGAAAGAGGATACCTATACAAATTCGAGAAGTATGGATGTATATATTTGTAAAATACGCAAACTGCTAAGTAAGGATCCAAATATACTTATTGTAAACATACACGGACGAGGTTTTAGAATTGTCATTGATTAATGTCGACGGGGTTGCTGTTCAAAACCAAAAATCGAATATAGAAAGAGGAAGTGGAAATATTGTAACCAATTTAAATCTATGTTTATCCGCATGTTGTCCTGCCAAGACTGATTTCCACAGATTAATTTTAAATGAAAGAAATTAAGAGAAAGATTGTCCACAGATTACAAATATTTACACTGATTTTTTAGATTGATTATTTTCAATGTCCATGAATAATGTAGATTTAAAATGCAAAGTGATACAAGGAACGATAGCTCCGTGCTTTTGGTAGAAAAGGTGTAAATGAACATATAGACTTTCCAAAAGTACTAAAGTCAATTTTTTAAGGAATAGGACGTTTTGCGGATTATCATTTTAAATTATTAATGGCTTCATTGAATCAAACAATGTTGAAAGACATAATTCTTTAATAAAAAAAATCCTGCTACTCATCATTAAAGATTTGCAGAAGGATACTTACACGTTGCCAATTATAAATAGGGATATTGAATAAATTTGAAATTACAAAACTGATAAAACCGATATTTTCTTTTCCTAAGGAAATATCAAATTGTAATTTGTAGATAAAAAATAGTAATTAAAGCATCTGAACAACGAATAGATACTTTTTAATATACTCTATCAGTATAAGATTGCCAAAGCAATTAGTAAAACAATATAACTGGTAAAAAGCAGAGAAAATGTTCTTACAAATAGAGTTATTGTAGAATGCTTCATAATGTCTGGTTTTAAAACCGGGTTCTATTAATAAGCCAGTTAGATTTAATTTCAAATATAATAATTAAAAAACCACCCCTATTTACAAATAACTTAAAGAAGAGATATTCTTTCATTACAAAAGAAAAAATCTTTAGGTATTGTTGGGATAAGTTTAAATCAAACGATTAAAGCACGAAACCGGATTTTATTAATAAAAGGCTACAAGTTAACAGCTTGAATTAATATTTATGCATAATAAATAAAATTGCAACTAAAACGATCATGTAACTTGAAAAAAGAATAGTTACAGTTTTTGCGAAGGCGTAGAATTTTAAAGATTTCATAATTTTATAGTTTTTAAAAGTTGATATTGAATAATATTTTGAAGAATAATACGTTGTGAATGATTTAACAAATGTATAGATAAATACTAATAATCTAACATCCCAAACAGTGTAGCAATACATTTACATATGTAGTAATATCTACTGCTATATACTTTTATTAAAGCCTTTGTATTTCGATTATTTATCCAACCTATATTAAACATCAAGGCATATTTCAAATACAGAGTGTTGGATGTTCAGGCATTATAGGTTATCAACATGAAAATTGGATATTTATAAATGAGTTGTTTTGTAGACACAAATTGCGAATAAAATATCATTTACTACATACTATTATATTTTTTCTATGTTACTTTTTAAAAAGAGAAATTCTGACAGACAATTGAAGCAAAAATATTTATATATTTAACCTTATTTAATTCTCATATCCTGTATTCGGGGTTCAATTTAACCCAAATACTTTTAGCTTTAAAAATAGAAAGCTGAAATTTAGAGAATGTTTGACATCAAATTGACTATTTTTTGCTACATTACTTCCTTTTAACCTGGAAATTATGTAAGACGAATCAATAACATTACTAAATTCGGTACAAATAATATTTTTAATCGTTAAACTAAAAGAGATGGCTGTCAACTGACAGCCATCTCTTTTAGTTTAACGATTAAAGTAAAAAACAGAAACAGGGTATTAAAAACTCTTTTAATATCAGAGGCAATCAAACGTTTTCAATAATCTGATTACAATTATCTCAAGACTCAGATAAATTTATACCGTTGACAGGTTGAAAAAACCGTACTGTAATTTTTTATCTGATTGAAATACCAAACCCGGCACTGGCAACGGGATATTTCTGAAATGCGTATTGTGCATGAAGTGTTATTACAGCCAGTTTCAATCGAAGACCTAATGTTGCATTGGTCATTACCTGATTTGAATTAAATTTTACTGGATCAGATATATTTTTCACTTGCATAATAGGCTTACCGTTTTCATTATAACGGGGTAAAGTCACACCTCCGACGACATAGGTTAAAGGGTCACCCAAAGTAGGATAATTACCAACCATGGACAAATCAAAGCTTGTATTGGTCATACCAAAACCCAGATATGGAGTAATAAATGCAATTTTTTTAGAAAACACTAAGTTAGCTGTTGTTGCAGCAGCACTGATATTCAGTCCTTGTGTTGTATAGTCGTTTGAACTGACATTTGGATCAGCTTGAGTTGTAACACCACCGCTAACCAATT
>Ga0302207_1000676_pt1 | contig 13643 bp, 9 predicted proteins | sample II_Fen_E2_2_FD_198792 | JGI IMG/M metagenome (GOLD analysis project Ga0302207, IMG submission 198792) | Peat permafrost microbial communities from Stordalen Mire near Abisko, Sweden - II_Fen_E2_2 | ecosystem: Environmental > Terrestrial > Soil > Wetlands > Permafrost | place: Sweden: Abisko...
AAAACCGGAAACCGTATCTATTTTTACTGCTTGTTTTTTGCTATCCCACGATTCATTTACGGATTGCAGATACCAACGTTCTGTGTAATTAATCGATGGAGAAATATTTATGTATTTGAAAATATTGAATGTTGCACTGATTGGGATACTATGTTTCATTCCGTTTTTCCAGTCTCTTGAAAGTGAAGAACTGAACAACTGGTTTTCTTTTGTTCTGATACTATTCTGAAATGTTCCGGAATATGACATGGCTATTTTTTCGTACCAACGTTCTTTTCCAACCGCATTTTTTCGCTTAAAAGGATATATACGACTCATCGAGATGCTGATATTTGGCAAAGATAAATCAAGCATAGAGTCTCGAGTACTTTGAGCGATATTCATGCTTCCGGTAATACTGAAAGGACTACTATCAGGAAACCGTTTGGTAAAGGAAACACTCGAACTTTTTGTGCTTTCAGATGTTAAGCTTGAGTTGTAATAACTGTTTATATTGCTTCTGTTGTATCCGCTTGTAGAATAATTTACGCTTGATGAAAAAGTAAAATAAGGATTGGCTTTTGCGTCTTGCGAATGTGTCCAGACAATACTCATATTTTTAGTAGTGCTGTAATTCGGAAGATCTTTTTCGCCTGTAACATCCATACGGTAACTCATATTGAAGTTTCCACTGTATTTATAGCGTTTTACGTATTTACTTGTTGCATTCAGTGCCCATGTTCCTTTTGTGTAGATGTCGCCACTCAGGTCTAAGTCCATGTAATCGCTTATAGCAAAGTAATACCCACCATTTGCTAACCCAAATCCTCGGGTAGACTCATCTCTGAATGTAGGCATGATAATTCCCGAAGAGTATTTGTCAGTAAAAGGAAAAAATCCGAAAGGGATAGCTATGGGTAAGGGTACATCTTCCACCACCAGATAAGCCGGACCTGTGACTATATTTTTTCCGGTTCTTACTTTCCCTCGTGTCAGATCGAGGTAAAAATCCGGATGTTCATGGTTGTCGCAAGTGGTATATTTACCGTTGGCTATACACAATACGTCATCGTCGGTTTTCTTTGTTTTATCGCTGATCACGTAACCTTCGCCTTGTTTGGTTACAGCTTGGCGGATGTAACCTTTTTTTGTTTTTAAGTTGTATGTCAGCTCTTTTGATGTGTATTCAGCTTTGCTTTCTGTAAAAACCGGATCGTCAACTCTTCTTCCGATGCTATCCAGTTTTCCATGGGCAAATACTAGACTGCTATCCATTTTTACGCGGACAAAATCAGCTTTTAATTCAATATTTTTATATTTGACATCACTTTTGCCATGAAGAAAACCGGTTCCATTTCCTAAAAGCACAATAGAGTCTTGAGCGCTATAAGCTATCTCGGCATCAATTTGGTTAGGTTTTTGTATTTTGGTGGAAGCTTTTACAGAGTCGGTTGATGCTTTAATACTGTCAGTGACATGGCTTTTAGTTTGACTTTTTTTTGATGTAGCCTTCCCTTGGCTGAAACCCGATGAGGGAAACGCTAACCATAGAATAAGAAGCATGATTAAACTTGCTTTGTTGAAATATAATCGGTTACAGATTAGCATCCGGTAGGGGTATCGATTTCTAAATTAGGCTGCAAAATTAGCGAAAAAATAGGAGTCCCTTTTACATATAACCTTTTTTTATGATTAATTTGAAAATTTACTGCTTCAAATGGTGTCAGAAACAGGATAAAAGCATTACTTTTGCACAAAAGTATACAATCAATTCTGTGTTTTTTTACGGGAGTTTTCATGAAATTAATTAAAAACTATTTTATTGCTTTTCAATGTGCTATTCTGTTTATATTTAGTTCTGTACCAACTTTTATTTTGGCTCAGGAAGCTAGATTCACAGTTGTACTTGATGCAGGACATGGTGGGCATGATCCGGGTGCGATGGGTGCTTTCTCTCGCGAAAAAGACATAAATTTGGCAATAGAATTGAAGTTGGGAACTCTGATTGAACAAAATTTTAAAGATGTAAAAGTCGTATATACGCGTAAAACGGATAAGTATCTGACTCTGCAGGAGCGTGCAGATGTGGTGAATGACCACCATGCCGATTTATTTATTTGTGTTCATACCAACTCATCACTTAGTCCGGCTGCATTCGGAACTGAAACATTTACGCTGGGATTGGCAAAGACTAAAGCAAATCTTGATGTTGCAATGCGAGAAAACTCAGTAATCTTGCTGGAAGAAGACTATCGTTCGAAATATAAAGGTTTCGATCCAAAATCGGTCGACTCTTATATTATGTTTGAATTTATGCAAGATAAATATATCGACAAGAGTGTCGAATTTTCATCAGCAGTTCAAAAACAGTTTGTGAGTTCTGGTCGTACCAATCATGGAGTAAGGCAGGCTGGTTTTTGGGTTTTACACCGTTCGGCTTGCCCAAGTGTCTTGGTTGAAGTTGGTTTCATCTCTAACCCAGCTGAAGAACGATTTTTGATGTCGGATCAGGGACAGAAACAAATGGCTACGGCAATTTACAATGCTTTCGTTGACTATAAAAAGTCTCATGACAAAAGATCGGGCCATCGTATTTCAACTGCAGCAAAAATAGAATCGGCAGTTCCTGCTGATGAATCCGCACAGGATAAGGCGAGTATACAGTCGGAAGATAATCAGAAACCTGTTGCAAAAGACATTGTCCGAAGACAAAAAATGGCTGATGCGTCAAAATTACCAGATGATACATCAAAAACGACAAAGATATTGACTCCGGTTGCAATGCAAAGAGGTAATGGAGCAAATGCAAAGCTGGTATTCAAGGTACAAATATTTGCAGCCAGAGTTGAACTATCTAAAAATGCACAAGATTTTAAAGGACTTGAGAATGTCCATTTTTTTGTAGAAAATAGACATTACAAATATACTTTTGGTGAAGAAACCAATTTCTCAAAAATTCAACAGATTAGAAGATCGATATTGTCTAAATTTCCCGACGCATTTATAATTGCTTTTGATGGTGATAGAAAATTATCACCTAAAGAAGTTCAAGAACTATCCCGATAGCCTGATTTTTTGACAAAAGACAGTGCATCATTAAAAATATCACAATGAAAAAAAATTATTTTACCCGCGAAGTTAAAGTAGGAATAATGGCTATTGTAGCTGTTTTTGTATTATATTTTGGATTGAATTTTTTGAAAGGAATTGATATATTCTCACCAGTCAACTATTATTATGCCCGATATGAGAATATCGGAGGCTTGGTTTCCTCATCACCTGTTTTTGTGAAAGGGTTCAAAGTCGGTCAGGTGGAGCAAATAAAATATGACTTTTCAAAAAAGGAGTCGTTTGTTGTTAAAATTTCTGTCTCCAAGAATATCAGTTTGCCCAAAGGAACAAAAATAGAATTGTATGATGACGGTTTGATGGGCGGAAAAGCTATTCAGCTAGTCTTTGAGCCTATCTTAGCATCGCAAGAAATGCATCAGCCAGGCGATACCATTGAGTCTAACGTTGGCGTTGGTTTGATGGCTCAACTTTCGGGTAATTTGGTGCCTAAAATTGAAAGTATTTCAACGCAGGCTGATTCTCTTATTCGTTCTGTGCGTGTACTAGTCGAAAATAAAAATTTGAATAAGAGTATTGAATCTATTCAACAAACTACTGCTAATTTGGCTGTAAGTTCATCTCAGTTAAAAAAGATGATGAATAACGATTTACCTCGCATACTTGGAGATGTAAGTGTGATAACATCCGATTTTAAACAAGTCAGTGGAAACCTAAAGAAAATTGATTATGTGGGCACTTTTGCAAGCATCAATCATACAATTTCGAACTTGAGTCTGATTACTGATAAAATTAATAATTCAGAAGGTACACTTGGTATGCTGGTAAATAATAAAGATTTGTATATCAATCTTTCAAATACTGCTGCCAGTTCTGATAAATTATTGATAGATTTACAGAAAAATCCAAAACGATATGTTCATTTTTCGCTTTTTGGAAGTAAAACAAAATAGCTGTACTATTTTTAATTGTTCTAAATAGTGATAAGAGCTGAATATTTTTTTGTTTAAGATTTTTCACAGCCGAAACCTTTTGTTAACAAGAGTTTCGGTTTTTTTATCGCGTTTTTTTTCGAATATTCTATCAATTCGTTAATGCGTTTAGAATCAATGATGTTACAAATGAGTTACAATTAACTGTTTGTAAATCAGTGAAATTTTATAATGTTCTGATATTAAAACCAATGGTTTGATTTGAAAAACTCCTAAATAAAAATGATTTTTTTATCTCAGAAAAGTTTTAGAATTTTGTAGAACTGAAAATAGCCAATATGATGAGAAGCTATTTGATTAGTTACGATTTGTTTGTTTGTATCTTTCGAAGTTATTAATTATTTTTTTTGAACTAAAACCAAAATGTTGAATAATCACGATCTGTTATGGAGCCGCTGTTTAAGCGTTATTAAAGACAATATAAGCGAAGCATCATATAATACATGGTTCGCGCCGATTACAGCTCTAAAATACGAAAATAACATATTTGTCTTGCAAGTGCCAAGTCAATTTTTCGTTGAGTATATCGAGGAAAAATATATTGATCTGCTACGAATGACTCTTTATCGTGAAATAGGGGTTGGAACACGTTTGGAATATCGTGTATTGATAGATAAATCCAGTGGCAAAGGAACTCAAATACCAAGTACTGGTACTCAACAGAAAACTAAAACGGTTGTTGCTAATCCTGGTTATATAAGTCCGTATAATAAGCCTCAGCTACCTGAAATTGATCCTCAGTTAAATCCTTCATATAACTTTAATAGTTTGATTGAAGGTAATAGTAATAAACTGGCTCGTACTGCAGGTATCAGTATTGGTAATGAACCTGGAAAAAATATATTTAATCCACTATTCGTTTATGGTCAATCTGGTGTTGGAAAAACCCATCTGGCTAATGCGATTGGTGTGATGACGAAACAGTTGCATCCGGAAAAAAGAGTATTGTATGTTTCGGCAAATACTTTCCAGATTCAATATACTGATGCTGTAAGAAGTAATACGGTTAATGATTTTCTGAACTTTTATCAAACTATCGATGTGTTGATTGTAGACGATATTCAGGAATTTGCTGGAAAAACTGGAACACAGAATACATTTTTCCATATTTTCAACCACTTACATCAAACAGGGAAGCAGTTGGTGTTGACCTCTGACCGTTCGCCTATTGTGATGGTTGGTTTGGAACAACGATTGTTGACACGTTTTAAATGGGGACTGTCGGCTGAAATTGAAAAGCCGGATTTCGATTTGCGCAGATCGATACTTGAAAGTAAGATTTATCGTGATGGGTTGGAAATTCCAGAAGAGGTTGTTGATTTTATAGCCGAACACGTGGTAGACAATGTTCGAGATCTCGAAGGCGTACTTGTATCACTTTTAGCTCATTCCACTTTAGCAGATATGCCGATTGATGTTACTTTGGCAGAAAAGGTTATAAGCCGTATTGTAAATATTACGCTAAAAGTGAATACAGTGGAAAAAATTCGTGACGTTGTGTGCGAATATTTTTCCTTATCAATAGATGCAATTTCGACTAAGAGTCGGAAACGTGAAGTCGTTCAGGCTCGGCAGATAGCGATGTATTTGTCTAAACAATTAACAAAAAGTTCTTTGTCCTCTATCGGAAATACTATTGGGCAGCGTGATCATGCAACCGTTTTACATGCTTGCAAAATAGTTAATGATCTGATGGACTGTGATAAAAATTTCCGCTCTAGTGTTCGTGAAATTGAAGAGAAGCTAAAGCATTAATTGCTTTGTTCAACGAATGTTACAATTCAATTATAACTGATATATTTAAAAGCTGCTACTAAAAAATGCAGCTTTTTTTGTGCAACATCTTTATTCTGTTTCTATGAAAATAGGAAATAATGTTGTATTTTTACATCCGAAATTAAAACTAACAAACATGGTATATAAATTCACAATCCTATCCGACGAAGTCGACAATTTTGTGCGCGTAATAACAATTGATTCTGAAGCTACATTCTTTGATTTACATGATGCAATTCTTGAGTCTGTAAATTATGAAAAAAATCAGATGACTACTTTTTTTATGTGCTCTGACAGTTGGGAAAAAGGACAGGAAGTGACTTTGGTGGAAATGGAATCAAGCTCGGAATACGATAATTTGGTGATGGAAGATACAAAGTTGGAAGAACTATTGGTGGATGAACATCAAAAATTGCTATACGTATTTGATATGATGTCTGACAGAGTATTTTTCATGGAATTGACCGATATTATTCCAAGAAAGAATCTGGAGAAAGCAGTTTGTGTATCTTCAGAAGGTGATGCACCAACCCAGATTCTGGCTGATGACGGATTGACAGTAGCACCTAAGGCCAGTCTCGATGAAAATTTTTACGGTGATGAAGATTTTGAACTGGATGAACTGGACGAGGAAGGTTTTGGTGAAATGAATTTTGATGATAGCAGTTTGTTTTCTGAAGATCCAAAATTCTAATTGAATTAAAAAGGAATTTGACCAAAGGCAGAAAATAAACGGGTTTTATTTTCTGTTTTTTTTGTTTGCACTCCTTGATTATTTAATCTTTCAAATAAGAATAATGGATAACTGCGATTGTATGGGAGTTGAAACTGATATTCGTAAGCCAATATTGCTTGTGCTTCTCGGTCCAACAGGTGTGGGTAAAACCAATATCAGTTTGCAGTTGGCGGAGTATTTCGGCTGTCCGATAGTTTCTTCGGATTCGCGGCAGTTTTATAAGGAGCTGAAGATTGGTACAGCTGCACCTACCGAAGCTCAATTGAGCAGAGTGAAGCATTATTTTATCGGTTCACATTCTATTCACGATGAATATAATGCCGGACAGTACGAGTTGGATACCATTCAGTTGCTGGATGAGTTGTTTAAGATTCATCCTGTGGTGATGCTAGTGGGAGGATCGATGATGTATATTGATGCGGTGTGTAACGGGATGGATGATATTCCGACTGTGGATGCAGAAACACGCAGATTCTGGCAGCAACAGTTCTCCGATTTTGGTCTCGAATTTATTCAGAATGAATTGAAGCGACTTGATCCTATTCATTACCGGCAGGTAGATTTGCTAAACCCCAAGCGAATTATTCATGCTTTAGAAATCTGTAGTATGACCGAAAAACCTTACTCAACCTTCAGAACGGGATTAAAGAAAGAACGTAGTTTCGAGGTCTTAAAAATAGGATTAAATCGTCCTAGGCCGGAACTGTACGAACGGATCAATCTTCGTGTAGATGAGATGATGGTAGGTGGGTTGCTTCAGGAGGCTACGCAATTTTATCAGTTCAGGCACTTGAATACATTAAACACAGTAGGGTACAAGGAGCTTTATGAATACTTGGATGGCACTTGGACGCTGGACTTTGCCGTGAATATGATAAAACAAGATTCGCGTCGATATGCCAAGCGCCAACTAACTTGGTTTAACCGGGATAAAGAGGTGACTTGGTTTCACCCGGAGGACGAACAACAAATCATGGAATTTATAAAACAGAAAACTATTTCAACTAATTTGTAAGATGATTATCAAAGAACATACTTCGCTGCTACCTTATAATACTTTTGGGATTGATGTAAGAGCTGATTATTTTATAGAATATGAATCGATAGATGATTTAAAAGCTGTTTTAAATACTGAAATTGTAAAATCGAATCCTATTCTTCATATTGGTGGAGGAAGTAATCTGCTTTTTTTGAAAAATTACCAGGGAGTTATACTGCATTCGTCCATAAAATCAATAGAAAAAGTCAGGGAAGATGCTGATTCCGTTTTTGTGGAAGCCGGTGCGGGAGTGGAGTGGGACGATTTTGTGGCTTATTGCGTTGATAATGGCTGGGGAGGGGTAGAGAACCTCTCGCTTATTCCCGGTGAAGTAGGGGCGTCGGCAGTGCAGAATATTGGTGCGTATGGTGTGGAAGTGCAGGATGTGATTGAAGAAGTGAGTGCCGTTGGGTTGCAAAGTTTGGAAGCTCGTACTTTTAGTAATGCAGAATGTGGCTACGGTTATCGTAGTAGTATTTTTAAAAAAGAACTGAAAGGCAACTATATTATCACCTCGGTTGTATTCCGGTTGAAGAAACAGCCGGTGTTCAAACTGAATTATCAGCATCTGGAAGAAGAGGTGCTGAAAAACGGAGAAGTGAGTTTGCAGAATATTCGTCAAACCATTATTTCTGTTCGGGAAAGCAAACTTCCTGATCCCAAAGTGGCAGGTAATGCGGGAAGTTTCTTTATGAATCCTGTGATATCAAAAGAGCATTTTAATAAGTTGTTGCAAGCATATCCTCACATGCCACATTATTTTGTTTCAGATGCTGAAGAGAAAGTTCCGGCGGGTTGGTTGATTGATCAATGCGGTTGGAAAGGACGGCAGATTTGTAATGCCGGTGTACACGATAAACAAGCATTGGTGTTGGTAAACAAAGGTGGAGCTACGGGAGCGGAGATTGTGCATCTGGCAGAACAGATACAAGCTTCGGTAAAGGATAAATTCGGAATTTTACTGCAGCCTGAGGTGAATTATATCTAGGTATATCTCGCTTCGCTCGCTGTTATTTGCCTTCGGCGATATTTGCTTCGCGTTTTAGGCTTTGCCGTTATTAACTCCCTTCGGTCGTGTTATTCGCTTCGCAGTTATTATAGCTCCCTTCGTTCGCATTCGTATAAAATAACGCGACCGAAGGGAGCTAATATCTATGAATATCGCCGAAGGCAAATATCACGAAGTAAAGTTTATTTGAATATCTTTCTTTTGTTTAGTTCGGCCTGATACTTTTTGGCATTTACCTGATGTTCTTCCCAGGTTGATGCAAATTTATGTTCGCCATTCAGGGTTTCGGATGCACACATGTAAATGTAATTGTGGTGTGTGTAGTTTAAAACAGCATCAATACCTTTTTCGGATGCTACGCGGATAGGTCCGGGGGGTAAACCGTGATTGCGGTAAGTGTTGTAAGGCGATATCTTTAGAATGTGTTTGATCAGTATCCGTTTCAGGCTGAAATCACCCACGGCATATTTTACGGTTGGGTCGGCTTGTAGTGTCATTCCTGCTTTCAGTCGGTTGATATATAAACCTGCTACTTTGGGGCGGTCGGCTTTGTTGTTTGTTTCTTCTTCTACGATCGAAGCCAGCGTTACAACTTCGGTTGGGGTAAGCGGAATAGCTGCTGCTTTGGCTTTTCGTTCTTCTGTCCAGAACTTGCTATATTCTGAATTCATTCGTTTAAATAGTTCTTTAGGACGTATATTCCAAAAAACTTCGTAGGTATTCGGGATAAACATCGAGATGGCGGTGTTGGTATCCAGCTTGTAGGCCGATAAAAAATCCTCATCATCCAGTAGTTTCAGAATAGCTGTGGAGTCGGCCATAAGCTGAGTGCCTAGTCGGGCAGCCAGTTGCTCTTTAGTACGGATGTTGTTGAATGTAAGGTGTACCGGGGTTTGTCTGCCGCTTCGTAATATACGTATTAATTGAAAGTTACTCATCCTCGATTTGATGGCATACCTGCCGGAATGAATTTTTTCGCCATAGTGAAGCAGGAATGCTACCTGGTTGAATGCTGACATGTTTACAACGTTTGCATCTTTGTTCAAAAGCTTTTTGACATCGCTGAACGTGCTGCTGTCGGGGATACAGAGAAATGCTTTTTCTTTGTTGCGGGGAAGGATGTTCGGAGCAAACAGAATATAAGCAAAGTAAATGAAGACGGCTAATACGGCATAAATAAGCCATTTGATTGGTTTTTTAAGCGCTGTTATCTGCTTCTTCGGTTTCTTTTTTGTGGTCATGATTATCTTAAAATCTGTAGTTTTATTTTACACTACAAAAATACGGATTTGTTTTGAAATACAGGTGTAGAAATTTAATTACAATTATTTATCGACGTTTTTTTGTAATGTAAAATACAGGATTTCAATTATAAATAATTATTCCATGTGAATTAGAAATCTCAAATAGAGAAAATGGTTTTGATAATCGAAAATTCCTTCCTATATTTGCACCCGCAAAAGCGAAGTTTGGAAGTTTGGGTGAGTGGCTGAAACCACCAGTTTGCTAAACTGACGTACGGGCAACCGTACCACGAGTTCGAATCTCGTAGCTTCCGCCAGATTGAAAAAAGAGACCTAAACGGGTCTCTTTTTTTGTGCCCGTAAGTCAAACGATTGCCCGTCCATCAGTTTGGCAAACTTCAGATAATCAATCAATTTGCAATCAATTTACAGACCAGAATAATGTTGTCGACTATAATGTTGGCAAAATAATTTGGCGATAAATTATGGCAAAATGTGCTTCAGAATATGCTTCATTCAAAATTTGTGATGCTTCATTGTGAAAGTGTTGAGAACTAATTATTTATACTTAATTTAAATTTATTAGTATGTATCAGACATTTTCGCTACGCTTCATGGTAGCATCATCCAAGAAAGGAAAAGATGGATTAGCACCATTAATGCTAAATGTAATTGTAAACTCTTCAAGGGTATGCATTCAATTAAAAAAGAGGTTAAAACCTTCAGAATTTGATAATAACACTCAATTATCAACTATTGGAGATGTAAACAACTACATTAATGTTGTAAGGTCAAGGATAATGGAAATTCAAACAGACCTTTTCGCTCAAAAAATTACAATAACTGCTCAAAAAATCAAAGACGTTTTCAACGGGATTCAGACAAACAAACAATGGGGACTTATAGAATTATATGAGCAGCATAATTCTGATTTAAAAAAGATGATTGGAATAACGATTGGGAAAAATACTCATGACAAACATGAATTTCTACTGAATTACCTCAAAACTTACATGAAAAATATTGACAGACCTATTGAAGATCTTAATACGTCCTTTATTAATGGATTTTACGCCTATTTAAGGCATGATATAAAGCAACAACACAATACTGCCATCGGTTATATGAAAAAGCTAAGAATGATATTTAATCAGGCTTTAAATGACAATCTAATTATCAAGAGTCCATTCGCAGGAATAAAATATTCTTTAGACACAGTAACACCTACTTTCTTAACAGAAGAGGAAATCTCCAAGATTTGGAAAAAGAAAATTGATATTAAACGCCTCGATCAGGTAAGAGATATTTTTGTATTTTGTTGTATGACTGGGCTTGCTTACATTGATTGTTTTAATCTTACTCAAGATCAGATTTTTAAAGATGAGCAAGGTGTTATGTATATTAAACGAAAAAGACAAAAGACAAAAGTAATGGCTACAATACCGTTGAATGACATATCTTTACCTATTCTAGAAAAATATAATTTCAAACTTCCAGTTTTAACAAATCAAAAGATGAATTCTTATCTCAAAGAAATTCAAGATATTTGTGGTTTAGAAAAGAATCTCACTTGTCATGTGAGTAGACATTCAGCGGCTGTTTTACTTTTGAACCATGGTGTCAATCTTAATACTGTAAGTAAGGTTCTGGGACATTCAAACGTAACGATGACTCAACATTATGCGAAGTTATTGGACAAAACGATTATAAATGAAATTAAAGATATTAAGTACTTTGATAATGAGTAACTAAATTTAGGCAAAAAAGAGGAGGGATACTTTGTTATCCTTCTTCTTCATTAATATCTTTTTCGACATAGATAGTACTAAAATTACTGTATGGTTCTTCAATTGAAAATGTTGGACATAAACCAATTTCAAAATACACTCTTTTCATAATTACACTTACATCCTCTGGACTTGTGAAAGCATCAAAAACAGCTATAGCATCATGTATTGCAACACCTCGAAAAGTTCTTTTTTTATATAGTCTTGTTAGTATCTCAGTGAAAATATAACTCTCTAACTGCATCAATTTGTGCGCAAGTTGGATTTTGTCTTTGTCTCGACCGTTCTTATTCATCACTTGCTCCTGTTCCTCGCATTGAGCATGAAATGTACGCTTATAATATCTAATTATCTTTGAAACAGTCGGGTATTTCTCTTGAAATGCCTTTGCATAAACCCGATTCTTACTAATGTTCTTGGCATAAGAGTAAAACAAGGAACTGAACATTTCGACTTTAATCTCAGTTCTTGTGAAATTTGGATTTGCGTCATTGATGTTATCCCAAAGCCTTCCATGGGAAGTGCAAGACATATATTCCAATACATCTTTGGGAATCATTTTCACGATTGCAATAATGTCACTTTTTACTCCTTTAATATTTAAGTAATTGCAAAGTTCTTTACTAAAGTAATGATTGTTATCTTTAGTGTATGTATTGTTAATTATAAAATCTGAAATATAATAATAAAATGAACTATTATTGATTTTAAAATTCTTGTTATAGATGTTTATCTCATTCTTGTTAAAGTAATATTCTAAAATATAATAGTTGAATAATAATGGATGACTATTTTTTGTATCTATTATGTATTGAATATTGGTGTAATTTCTTAATAATTTAGGAGTCTGTGTAACTATATGATAAATTCTTCCATTGTTGTCAGCTCTATCTATTTCTTTAATCCTATTATTCTTAATTTTATCAATTATATTTTGATAATATAATTTTGCATGGTTCGATTTGAAGGTATGATTATCAATGACATTTTGAACCTCTTCATAATCTTTTAAACAATAAGTTTTCAATGATTTATTATAATCCTCAATGAACTTTGGAGATGTGCTTTCTTTTGCTTTTTCAATCTCAATAAAATGTCTCTTTTTGAATTCTAATTTGATTTTATCAATGTCTTCATTTACTGTTCTATTTTCACATTCTATATATTTAAACTTCTTTTCCATTCTCTCATCCATATAGAATACATCTTTGGCAAATGCTTCACCACCTTCTCTGGTTCTTTGAATAATTAGATTATGCGTCAAAACGTCAAGCATATAGTTATAGTGCCTGTAGATAGGTTGCAAGATTTCAGAGCTCAATTTTATCTCTCCAATTTCAGAGCTAATGTGTCTTAAAAACAATTGATGTATTAACGATATGAAATGTGCTCTAATCTTTATTGGTCGAGGTTTTGGTAAATTATCGACTTTTACGGTCAATTGGTCATTTTGCGAATTCAGACTTGTCCTTATAGATTTATCATACCTCAATGCTCGTTTTTCAGGTTCAAGATCGTTATTTGCTATATATGCAATTTGCCATTTTGAAGTTTGCCTATAAAATGAATATGGATTAGTAATATAATCAGTATATTCAACAACTATTTTATCAATAAGAATGTCATCTAAAGTCCAAATTTTCATCTAGGAATGTTATTGTGGAGTGATAATGTTAGTAATTTAAATTTACTTATTCTGAAGCACATTTTGCCATAATTTATCGCCAAATTATTTTGCCAACATTATAGTCGACAACATTATTCTGGTCTGTAAATTGATTGCAAATTGATTGATTATCTGAAGTTTGCCAAACTGATGGACGGGCAATCGTTTGACTTACGGGCACAAAAAAAGAGACCCGTTTAGGTCTCTTTTTTCAATCTGGCGGAAGCTACGAAAGAGCAACCTTCTTTTGTTTGGTGAGACCTATCAATTTGATAATCATTTTGCTACTTACTAATGCTACTATCCCATCAGTATGACAGGTCGCAGATTTGGAAGCATATCAATG
>Ga0302207_1000677_pt1 | contig 13630 bp, 15 predicted proteins | sample II_Fen_E2_2_FD_198792 | JGI IMG/M metagenome (GOLD analysis project Ga0302207, IMG submission 198792) | Peat permafrost microbial communities from Stordalen Mire near Abisko, Sweden - II_Fen_E2_2 | ecosystem: Environmental > Terrestrial > Soil > Wetlands > Permafrost | place: Sweden: Abisko...
GAAATTTTTCTCTTAGGATGTGCCATCTTAGTTGTTTATTTAATTGTTTTCTGTTATATTTTGCAAACCGTCCCATCTCGGGTCTGTCTGTATTTCATCTGGAGTAAAGTCATCATCATCGTCAAATTCAACAGCTGAGCTGTCATCATCATCATCATCTTTTTGACGTGTAATGTGTTTCTTCAACTTTGTTACCATGGTTTTGTTACATTCACCGGTTGCATGGACATGCTTCATGGGAATGTTTAATACGATAAATTCGTATAAAAACCAGGCAATATTGATTGCTCCTTCTGCTTCAGGAACTATGACTATTTCGTCTTCTTCGGAGAATGTATTTCCGAATTTGACCAGCAATTTTTCTTTGTAATGTATGGGTTGCACCATATCATCCAAACACCTGTCGCATGGAATAATAACCGTTCCTTCAAGGAAAAATTGTAACTCATAAGTGGTCAGTTTCTTTAGAACACTTAATGTTGCTTTTACATTTCCTTTTTGTACTTCAGGACTGTCTATTTTCTTGAAATATTCGTCATCCAGGTCATACTCGAACATCCGCATTTCATTGCTTATGTCCTTTAAAACTACATTGTACAGCTCGAATTTTGACATTTTTCTATTGATATTTAAAACCGCGCAAAGGTACAAAAATATGTTCTATTACAAAATAGTTTCTTTTTTATTTTGTATAATTTATTCAATATATGCAATCTACAAATCGAATAACATGTTTTCTTTACCCTTATTAAGCTTTTTATTAGTAATATACCGTTTGTTGTTATACTTAATTTACTTTTAATATTATTCTGAAAACTGTTCCAACATTTAATTCAGACTGTTTTACGAATATTTTACCACCATGATACTCTTCAATGATACGTTTTGCCAATGAAAGTCCTAATCCCCAACCCCGTTTTTTTGTTGTAAACCCGGGTGTGAAAATCACTTTGAATTTTCGTTTATCCATTCCTTTGCCGGTATCTTTTACATCAATATATACCTCTTCGTTTTTAAGTAAAACATTTATATCAATACGTCCCACACCATCCATAGCATCAATCGCATTTTTACATAAATTTTCTATAACCCATTCAAAAAGAGGAACGTTTAATTTAATGAAAAGATGCTCGTCTTCAGGCATATGACAATTAATTTCCACTTTTTGAGACGACCGGTTGGACATGTACTGTACAGAATTAAGTAAGGTTTCATTCAGACTCACAATCTGTAAATCGGGTTTAGATCCAATTTTAGAAAAACGTTCCGCGATAATACGTAATCGATTCACATCTTTTTCCATTTCAACGATTAACTTATCTTCTTTATGCCGCATTTTGAGTAGATCGACCCATGCAAGTAACGATGAAATCGGAGTGCCCAGTTGATGAGCTGTCTCTTTGGATAGTCCTACCCATACTTGATTTTGTTCTGCTTTTTTTGTCCCGGAAAAGGCAAAAAAAGCAACAAACAGAAATACTATAATTACTCCTAACTGGATATACGGAAAATAATATAATTGCTTTACAAATGAGGAATCATCATAGTATAAATATTCAACAGTTTTATCAATTTTAATTTTAATACGGGGTTTATTCGCGCTGAATTTTGAAATTTCATTTACATAAAAATCTTCAAGGTTTGTTTTCGGTTCAATAATATTCAGGGAAGAGAGTACATTATTACTGGTATCCGTTAAAATAACAGGAATTGTTGTATTTCCCTGAATGATACTTGAAATGAAAGTGATATCTGTATTTTCGTCGGCAATGATCGATTGGTGAGTTGCTTCTGCCCAAATCTCCACTTTTTTTTGTTCTTCTGCTGCCAGTGACTTGGCTAAACGATTTGTAAATAAGGTTGAAACCACTACGATAGCAATAGCTACAAGAATAAATATCAGTTTTAAACGTTGCGAAATTTCGTATAATTTATTGATATTAAGCATAATTATTTATAAGAAATAGAATATTGTATCTGTTTTCGTTCAAACGTCAAATGTAGTAAAAAAGTATGGAATGAATCTTCAATTTCTTTTGCATTAATTATCGTATCTTTGTATCAACTTTTTGTGAACATTAATAATTAGTTTGCATCATAAACAATCAACTGAAACATTTTTTCATTTTAATCATGCACAGATCCGGTTTTGTAAATATTGTAGGTAATCCTAATGTAGGTAAATCAACCTTGATGAATGCGTTAGTGGGAGAAAGAATTTCCATCATAACATCTAAAGCTCAGACAACCCGTCATAGAATAATGGGGATCGTTAACGGGGAAGATTTTCAAATAGTCTATTCCGACACCCCGGGTGTTTTGAAACCTAATTACAGGCTTCAGGAATCGATGCTGAATTTTTCACGTTCAGCGTTAACCGATGCGGATGTGCTGTTGTATGTAACCGATGTATACGATTCATACGAGAAAAACGAAGACTTTATTGAAAAAGTAAAGCTTAATCCGGCTCCACTTCTGCTTATAATTAATAAAATTGATTTAATTGACGAGGAAAAATTGGTTTTGTTGGTTGATAAATGGAAAGCATTGCTTCCACGCGCTGAAATTTATCCGGTTTCAGCATTAGAAAAATTCAATATTGACAATCTGTTCAGTCGTATTAAAGATTTATTACCTGAATCGCCTCCGTTTTTTGATAAAGATCAATTAACCGATAAACCTGCAAAATTCTTTGTCACTGAAATCATTCGTGAGAAAATTCTTATGAATTATGAAAAGGAAATTCCGTATTCTGTAGAAGTGGAAGTCGAACAATTTCAGGAAGATGAACGAATAATCCGTATCAATGCAGTTATTTATGTTGAACGTGATTCCCAAAAAGGAATTATAATTGGGCATGGAGGAAAATCACTTAAAAAAGTTGGTACAGAAGCCCGATTAGATATGGAAGTGTTTTTTGATAAAAAGGTCTTTCTGGAATTGTTTGTCAAAGTAGAAAAGGACTGGCGTAATAAAGATACAAAACTCCGTAATTTTGGCTATAATCCTGATTAAATATTTGTCGGAATATTGAACCAAAATTTGGCTGGTTTGTTTTTAATTTAATGAAAATAAATTTTAATCTTCTGATTTTTCAGGATGTTATCCGATATATCCTTTCTTTTTATTAAATTTGTTGTTTCATTGATACTAATTTTTAATTATTAAAGTTATGAAAAATTCAATTGGTTTACTTTCTGCATTTGTTGGCGGAGCTTTTATTGGCGGTATATTTGGTATTCTCTTTGCACCTAAAAGTGGTGAAGTAACTCGTAATAAAATTGTGGATTCACTCGATAAAAGAGGAATAAAGTTAAGTAAAAAAGAAATGAATGATTTGGTTGACGAAATTAAAACTGATGTTTCAAACGACTAATACTGAAATTATAAATCCATTTTACAATGACTAATCCTCAGGAACCGGTTGAAAATTTTCAACAGTTATATGACGATGTAATAAAATACGTCTTATTGCAATCCGAATATATTAAGATTGAATTTGTAGAAAAATTGACAATATTATTGTCGACATTGCTTATAATTACCTTAATAATCGTATTAGCCGTCATTGCATTATTTTACCTGTTTTTCTCACTGGCATATGCATTAGTTCCTGTATTGGGAAGTATCAGTATCAGTTTTGCAATCATATCAGGCCTTTATGTGATATTAATTGGGTTTCTGTTCTTACTCCGGAAGCGAATTGTAATTAATCCGTTGGTCAAATTTCTTTCGAATTTATTTTTGTCTAAATCCAATAAATAAATATATGGAAATTGTTCCTGTTACTTCTAAAAAGAAAAGTGAAGTCGGTTTGGATTTATTGTTAAGTCGAAAAGCTGAATTAAAAAAAGAGCTTTCCTACCAAAAGAAACTGATTACTTCAGAATCTCAGACTCTTTTTTCTGTTTCTTATTTCACAAACTCATTGTTCAATTCTTTTAATAAAGGGGTTGGATTTGTGGATGCTGTTATAATGGGATATAAAGTTGTAAAATCAATTCGTGGATTATTCCGCAAATTCAAATAAAAAAGTCTTTCTATTTCTGAAAATAAAAAATGAATATCGATTTCATAATACAGTCATTGTCTATTTGATCGTATTGCAATTTAAGATTTTTACTTCCATTTATTATTCTTACCTCACCTGACTGTCTTTCCTGTTTCTATTTACATTCCTGCCCTTTTTGGCGCAATTTAATGTGCTTCAGTGTCATCTTAATTAAATTGGCAACCCAAAGCTTATTTGTTCATAAGAACGGCACAAAGCATCGGTGTCCGGGTTCTGATCCAGGAGGAAATAATAACTTCCTGATATATGAATCTGATTATCCGTATTATCTCCTGAAAATTTATCGAATATTTCTTATCAACGGTATTGGCATGAACTGTTTTTGTTTAATTACATAGGATTTTATTTCCTGGTCGGAATTTTATATCCCGGCATTTTTTCATAATTAATAATCAAGAAGATACTTTATTTAGTCTCTTTTCAGTTAAACAAACAGCCTTGAAGTAAATCTTTTTTCAACTGTATTTGTCGGTACATTTAAGATGCCACAAACTCTTATTCTTCGCTTATTCTTTTACTCCCCTTTGATTCCCCTTTTACATAGGTCCGTATATACTCCGTTACATGTCCATATATAGTCCGTTACATGTCCGTATTTATATAGATACGGACTACTAATGGACTATATACGGATATGTAATGGACAGGTTACCGGTTCAGTGAAAATGGGAGTAAAATGGGTATAAAAGGGGAATAAAAGAATACAAAAACGATGAGTTATAAAATGTATACATAATGGTTGTTGATATTGGCTTTATCTTATCATATTTTCACGATCATAATTTAAAAGAATGATTGAATGTTTCTCACTATGGAATTAAGGAGAAAAGCCGAAATTGATTGTAATTCAAACCTTCGGACATCTCTGTCTTTCCGGGACATTTTCAATTCTATTAGCATTATAAAGAGCAGAAAAAGGAAGAAGTTAATGTTCCCGGCTTTTACAACTCAATCATTCAGATAAACTAGTTTCGTAAAATGTTTCCGGTGAAATTGCTGCCTTACAATAAAACCGTACATTTGTATTTGAAATTATAATTCTTCATTTATTACTCCTGATTTCTTCAACATTAATAATCCTGATGGAAAGTATCAAATCAATTTTTAGAATAGGCAATGGTCCTTCGAGTAGTCATACTATGGGGCCTAAATATGCGGCAGAACAGTTCAAGCAGGAAACGCCTTTTGCTCACTCCTATAGAGTTAATTTATACGGTAGTCTGGCAGCAACAGGGAAAGGACACTTTACCGATAAAGCAATCGCTGATGCACTTTCGCCGTTTCAGGTTGAATTTATCTGGCTCCCGGAAATCGTGTTGCCTTTTCATACAAATGGAATGAAGTTTGAAGCCCTGGATGTTGAAGGGAAAATGATAAAAGATTGGGTGGTTTATAGTATTGGTGGAGGTAAAATAGCAGATGAAAACTCACATCTCACTGAAAAACATATTTATCAGCAACATACTCTTTCCGAAATAATGCCATGGGTAGAAAAGCGAGGTAAAACCTACTGGGAATACGTCCAGGATCATGAAGAAACCGATTTGTGGGATTACCTGAACGAAGTATGGAAAACAATGCAAATGTCGGTAGTGGAAGGATTGGATAATGACGGCGTATTGCCCGGAGAACTTAATTTAAGACGCAAGGCGGCCTCATACTGGGTAAAAGCTAAAAGTTATAAGACAAGCCTCCAGAATCGATGTCTGATCATGGCCTATGCTTTGGCTGTTGCCGAACAAAATGCAAGTGGCGCCAGGGTGGTAACTGCTCCCACATGCGGATCAGCGGGTGTATTGCCGGCCATATTGTATCATTTGAAAAACTATCACGAATTTTCAGATAAAAATATTCTCCAGGCATTGGCTACAGCCGGTTTGTTTGGGAACGTCATTAAAATTAATGCATCCATCTCGGGTGCTGAGGTAGGCTGTCAGGGTGAAATCGGTTCTGCGTGTGCAATGACCGCTGCTGCTTCGAATCAGGTTTTCGGAGGAAGTCCCCAGCAAATAGAATATGCAGCAGAAATGGGACTGGAGCATCATTTGGGATTGACCTGTGATCCGGTTTGTGGATTGGTCCAAATTCCATGCATCGAACGAAATTCATTTGGGGCATTGCGTGCTTTGGATGCTAACCTGGCATCCATGCTTTCGGATGGAAAACATATTATCAGCTTTGATAAAGTAGTAGAAACAATGCGTTTGACAGGAAAAGATATTCCGAGTCTTTACAAAGAAACCTCTGAAGGTGGCTTGGCCAAAATTGGTAAACCCGGTGCTGATATGTGTTGAAGAAGAGGTAAGGAGTGAGAGGTGAGGAGTAAGGAGTGAGTCGGTAGTTTGTAGTAAGTAGTTGGTAGTGAGAAAGGAAGAAGAAAGTAAGAAAGTAAGAAAGTAAGAGGTGAGGAATGAGAATTGAGTCGGTAGTTGGTAGTAAGTAGTTGGTAGTAAGAAAGTAAGACGTAAGAGGTAAGGAGTGAGAGGTGAGGAGTGAGAATTGAGTCGGTAGTTGGTAGTAAGTAGTTGGTAGTAAGAAAGTAAGACGTAAGAGGTAAGGAGTGAGAGGTGAGGAGTGAGAATTGAGTCGGTAGTTGGTAGTAAGTAGTTGGTAGTAAGAAAGTAAGAGGTAAGAGGTAAGGAGTGAGAGGTAAGAGGTAAGTGAATTAAATTTCATATTCCGTTAAGTCTTCACCTAAAACCGTATTTTCAAAAACAGCTTTTGCTTCATTTAATAATTCAATCTGGTTGGTATACCGTGCTGAATAATGACCTATGATTAGTTTTTTGACATGTGCTTTCAATGCTATCTCACCCGCCTGACGTGCCGTGGAATGTTCAGTCTGTTTGGAACGGATCAATTCGTCTTCCATAAAAGTGGCTTCGTGATACAAACAGTCTACACCTTCAATGATCGGAATTATTTTTTCGGAATAGGCTGTATCCGAACAATAGGCATATCGTTTTGGAGCATCGCTCGGTGTTGTTAATAGTGCATTCTGAATCACTTCCCCTTCGTTCGTAATAAAATCTTCCCCTTGTTTAATCTTTAATATCCGCCAGGTTGGAATTTGATAAAAATCAATCATTTCCCTGATGATATGACGGTCACGTGGTTTTTCTTCAAAGAGAAATCCACAACATGGCACCCGGTGTTTTAAAGGGATTGAATATACCTGTACTGAACGATCCTCGTAGATGAGTTCATGTTTCCGGGTATTGATTGTATGAAAGATAACTTTGAATGATAAATCGGTACAGAAGTATTGTAACTGGGGTTGTAACACTTTTTCAAGGTCGGCTTGTGCATGAATGTGTAATTCGGCTGTGCGGTTCAACATCCCAAAGGTAGAAATCAATCCCATCAATCCAAAACAATGATCGCCATGTAAATGAGAAATGAAAATATGCCCTAAACGGTTCGGTTTTACTCCCATCTGGCACATCCTGATTTGTGTGCCTTCGCCACAATCGATCAAAAATTGCTTATCCCGGATTTCCAATATCTGAGAACTCGGGAAATTTTTTCGGGTTGGCATTGCCGATCCGCAACCTAATATGGTGATAGATGCTTTTTGCATTTAAATTTTATCTGTCAGCTTTCAATAAACTGAATACAACTAAATCAACAAAACCGCGAGCATGAAGTTCACCATCCCGTTCAATACCTTCCTTTGAAAAGCCTAACCGTTGAGCAACCTGTTGGCTTTTTAAATTGCCGGTAGCTGCTTTAAGTTGAATCCTGTTAATTTGCAATCTATCAAAAGCATAATTTATTAATGCTTTGCAGGAGAGAGTAATTATACCCCTGTGTTGATATGATTCTGATAACCAATAACCGATTTCTGTTTTTTTATTGACAGGGTCAGTATTCTTAAGTCCTATAATTCCAACAAACTGATGCTGGTAGTAAATTGCAAAAGTAGCATCAGATTTGTCAGAATTTAAATAATTTTCAACAAAGCGGCTGGTATAAGATATTTCATGCGTGAATTCAACAAAAGGTAACCATTCATCAAGATAATCCCGTTCATTGATTATTGAATTGAATATTGCTTCCACATCGTCCAACCCTAATTCTTTCAAACGGATACTATCATCAACTATTAGTTCTCTTTGATCGCTCTTATTCATTATCCGTAGAAAGTATAAAGAAAAATAATATAATTAAATCCTTGTTTTCTTCTTGAGTTCAAAGTCACGACCGAGGTATTTCTCTCTGACAACAGGATTATCGGCAAGTTCTTTCGATGTTCCCTGAAATAAGATACGACCTTCAAAAAGCAAATATGCCCTGTCGGTAATGGTTAATGTCTCATCCACATTATGATCGGTAATCAGGATACCTATATTTTTATCTTTCAATTTCCAGACGATGTCCTGAATATCCTGCACCGCAATAGGGTCAACTCCTGCGAAAGGTTCATCGAGCATGATAAACCGTGGTTCAATGGCTAAACAACGGGCTATTTCCGTCCGGCGACGTTCGCCTCCCGATAATCTGTCACCTATGTTTTTTCGAACCATTTCGAGATTAAATTCAGTGATCAATGTTTCGAGTTTGTATTTCTGTTCCTCCTTACTGAATTTTGTCATTTCGAGTACCGCTCTGATATTATCTTCAACTGTCATTTTACGAAAAACAGAAGCTTCCTGCGCTAAATACCCGATACCTTTCTGAGCCCTTTTGTATACAGGAAATTTTGTAATATCCTCATCATTCAGGAATATTTTGCCTGAATTAGGTTCTACAAGTCCTGTTGTCATGTAAAAGGTAGTTGTTTTTCCGGCTCCGTTTGGTCCCAATAAACCAACTATTTCCCCTTGTTTAACATTGATGGAAACATCGTTCACTACTGTTCGTTTGCCGTATTTCTTGAATAAATGTTCAGTGCGTAGCACCATGGTTTCGTTTGTCATATGCTTTGATAAGAAGCACAAAAGTACACTTTTTATAAGGATAAACAAAAACATAGAAATGAAATATAAACCTCAATGAATTACTAAAATGAGTTTCTCTGATTAATTCAATTCAGAAACTGGAAATATCATGAAAATAAAATTGATAAACCAATCAATCTTATATTCTCAATTTTTTTCCTAAACTTTTACTGTTTTGAAGTAGGCGGTTTTAAATATGAGAATATATGTTGTTAAATTAATGAAATAAATGTTTTTTCAATAAATCATGTATATCAAGAATCCTATTCGTAAAATGAGCATTTAAATGTAGGTTTCTTAAGTAATATATTAGTATGCATGTAATTCAACTATAATATTATAAATTCATTTTTATGTTTGGGATAATCGTAATATAATAAAACTTAACTAAATGATTGTTATATAGTAATATAAATTTCATTGTTTATTATCGTTCTAAATAAAAAAACACTATTTTTGTTCCATGTATTAAAGTAAACATATCATTAATGGAATTATTTCAAAATGTAAATTAAATTCTTAGGCTTATGAAAAAGGTGATTATACTCATTATGTTACTTCAAGGGTTGATGAGTGCTACAATTGCACAAAACAACTCTCCAGCTGCAACAGACGCTTCAACACCGGGGATATTGAGCGTAACAGTAACAACAAGTGCCACCAGCGGTGGGTCATATATTCCCAGAAATGTAGAAGCTATATGGATCGAGGATAGCTCAGGTAGATTTGTAAAATCGTTGTTGGTGTATGCAGCTGCGCGAATTTCGGAACTAACGAACTGGAATACCGCTTCGGCAGGAAATAAAGTGGATGCATTAACAGGTGCAACACAAAGCACTCACGGTGTGAGAACCTGTACCTGGAATGGAACAAATGTTTTGGGTGTTGTTGTCGCTGATGGGACGTACACTGTAAAAATGGAATTGACCGATAAAAATTCAACAGGCAATGTAGGAACTTTTACATTTGTAAAAGGAACCTCCTCACAAACACAAACACCTGCTGCAGTTCCAAGTTTTTCAGCTTTAACATTAAAATGGACACCATCCATTGGTACTGCAGTGGAAGATGTAAAAATGTCAAACTTGTATCAGGTATATCCTAATCCGACAGCTTCTTCGATTTATGTCAATGGTTTGGATATTCAGCAAATTGAAATATTTAATCTTACCGGGAAAAGTCTTATTAAAACAAATTTACACAATGTAAATCTGAATGCCTTACCAAAGGGTGTCTACGTGATTCAAATAAATTCTGAAACCGGAACTGTAATGAAAAAGTTAATTAAAAATTAAAATGCTTATTAACAAGATAGTTAATGACTTCTGCTCATTCATTTCTAAAGGATTTGAATGAGCAGTTTTTTTATGAAAATCATTAAAGTTTTCAACAGATAAAAAAGATAGTGAGAAAAATCTTTCAATACAATCTTGTTTTATCTTTTATTTTATAGGACTTACTGGTTTTTTTATGGTCTTTTATCACATAAAATGGATTTTAAAATACCGGTTATGAAAATGTTAAGCAAAAAACGTATCATAAAAAATACTAACTTTAGAGACTATTTAATAAAGCTATTTTGATTTTTAAAATAAAATAAAATATTAATTGTGGAAATTTAGTTATATGTGAATATCTGTTTAGTTATTTCATTACTTTTGTATCTACATATAAATAGAATACTTTTTTCAAATTGTAAATAATTAAATTACAAACAAGAATTATGTACCAGGAATTTAAATTGCATTTGCAAAATGAATTGACCGATATCGAAGATGCCGGTTTATATAAAAATGAAAGAGTGATTATTTCACCTCAGGGTGCAAAAATAAGAGTCGCTGATGGTAAAGAAGTATTGAATTTTTGTGCCAACAATTATCTTGGATTATCTAATAATCCATCATTGATAGAAGCTGCAAAAAAAGGATTAGATACTCATGGCTATGGTGTCTCATCAGTTCGTTTTATCTGTGGTACCCAGGATATTCACAAACAACTTGAAGCTGCTGTTTCCCGTTTTTTCGGGACCGAAGATACCATTTTGTATGCAGCTTGTTTTGATGCAAACGGTGGAGTTTTTGAACCCCTGCTCACCGAAGAAGATGCCATCATTTCGGATTCATTGAATCATGCATCTATCATTGATGGAGTCCGTTTGTGTAAAGCACAACGCTATCGGTATGCTAATGCTGATATGAACGATCTTGAAAATCAACTAAAGAAGTCACAGGCACAGCGTTTCCGGATTATTGTCAGTGACGGAGTTTTTTCTATGGATGGCAATGTAACTCCATTGGATAAAATATATGAGCTGGCAAAGAAATACAATGCCATGGTTATGGTCGATGAGTCTCATTCGGCAGGTGTTGTTGGAAAGACAGGAAGAGGAGTAACCGAACAGTTTAATTTACGTGGTCAGATTGAAATAATTACAGGAACCCTGGGTAAAGCGTTTGGTGGTGCAATTGGAGGATTTACTACCGGTAAAAAAGAAATTATTGAGTTACTCAGACAACGGTCGCGTCCGTACTTATTTTCAAATTCCATTCCTCCAATGGTAGCTGCTGCCGGTATCAGAATGTTTGAAATGATGGATGAATCAAATGACCTTCAGGATAAACTACATGAAAACACGGATTATTTTGTAACATCCATGAAAGCTGCCGGATTTGACATTAAGCCAACCGAATCGGCTATTTGTGCTGTAATGCTCTATGATGCAAAACTATCACAGGATATTGCAACCCGATTGCTTGAAGAAGGAATCTATGTCACCGGCTTTTATTATCCGGTTGTTCCAAAAGGACAAGCCCGAATACGGGTACAGATTTCTGCCGCTCATAATAGAGAACAATTGGATAAATGTATTACTGCTTTTACAAAAGTAGCAAAGGAATTTAAGGTAATTGGTGATTAGTTCATTAGTTAATTGGTTAAATAGTTAACCAATTAACCAATCAACCAATCAACCATTCAACCAATCAACCAATCAACCAATCACCAATTAACCAACATATGAAAGCACTAGTAAAATTACGCCCCGAAAAAGGAATCTGGATGGAAGATATACCTATGCCACATGTAGGTATAAATGATGTATTGATTCAAATTAAAAAGACTGCAATTTGTGGCACCGATTTACACATTTACAAATGGGATGAATGGTCGCAGCGTACGATTAAAACTCCAATGACAATTGGCCATGAATATGTTGGTATTATTGTTGATAAAGGCCATGGTGTCAGGAATATTCGAATTGGTGACAGGGTTACCGGAGAGGGGCATATTGCTTGTGGACACTGTCGTAATTGCCGTAGGGGTAAATTGCATGTCTGTGAAAATTCTGTTGGAGTAGGGGTGAACCGTGATGGGGCATTTGCAGAATATCTGTCATTACCTGCCGAAAATGTGGTCCACCTGGATGAACGTATTTCTGATGAAATTGCCTCCATTATGGACCCTTTTGGAAATGCCACACATACTGCTTTGTCATTCCCAATGATCGGGGAGGATGTTCTTATAACTGGTGCAGGACTGATTGGAATCATGGCAACTGCAATTTGTAAATTTGCCGGAGCTCGAAATATTGTTGTCAGTGATCTTAGTGAATATCGGTTGGATATTGCTAAGAGAATGGGAGCAACGCTGACGATCAATCCTGCAAAAGGAGAAAGTATAGAACATGCTGTCAAAAATTTACATATGCACGGATTTGATATTGGATTGGAGATGTCAGGTTCGCCTGCTGCCTTTGAAAGTATGATTGAAAACATGTACAATGGATCAAAAATCGCATTGTTGGGTATTTTACCAAATACTACTACCGTACAATGGGATAAAATTATTTTTAAAGCACTCACTCTTAAAGGAATTTATGGCCGTGAAATGTGGGAAACCTGGTATCAAATGGAGCAAATGCTTATCACCGGCATTGACCTTACGCCGGTTATCACACATCGCTTTGAAATTGATGATTTTCAAAAAGGGTTTGATGTAATGGAAAGTGCCCAATGCGGTAAAGTAATTTTGAACTGGAACTAAATATAGAGGTGAGAGGTGAGAGGTGAGGAATGAGTAAGTAGTATGTAGTTGGTAGAACCAAGAGGCAAGAACAAAGAGCAAAGATCCAAGAACCAAGAACAAAGATTCAAGAACCAAGAGCCAAGAACAAAGAGCAAAGATCCAAGAACAAAGAACAAAGATTCAAGAACCAAGAACCAAGAACAAAGAGCCAAGAGCCAAGAGCCAAGAAAAAAGATCCAAGAACCTGGAACCAAGAACCAGGAATCAAGAATCAAGAACCAGGAACCAGGAATCAGGAATCAGGAATCAGGAATCAAGAATCAAGAATCAGGAATCAAGAATCAAGAGCCAAGATCCAAGAACAAAGAACAAAGAACCAACATCAAAGAACCAAGAACCAGGAACCAAGATACAAGAACCAGGAACCAGGAACCAGGAATCAAGAACAAAGAACAAAGATGTAAAACAATTAATGAATGTTTTGCAATCTTAATTCCTGATTGATTTGATCGTTGAATAATACTTTTGATTACTTAAAAAGTCAGTAAACAGTGTTTGTTTTCCGGTAAAAAGAAAATAAAACCTGTCAACTGAC
>Ga0302207_1000679_pt1 | contig 13605 bp, 7 predicted proteins | sample II_Fen_E2_2_FD_198792 | JGI IMG/M metagenome (GOLD analysis project Ga0302207, IMG submission 198792) | Peat permafrost microbial communities from Stordalen Mire near Abisko, Sweden - II_Fen_E2_2 | ecosystem: Environmental > Terrestrial > Soil > Wetlands > Permafrost | place: Sweden: Abisko...
CATTATCTTATCATCACATCAACACATCATCACATCATCACATCATCACATCATCACATCATCACATCATCACATCATCACATCATCACATCATCACATCGCCACATTATCTTATCATCACATCATCACATCATTACATTAACACATCAAAGCGCTCTTCTCTTCGTTCCAATCACCCAGGGTGACAGTATGAATGGTATTCACTAATTTTACGTCGTAGGGCCTCTCTACGCGGATGTAATTGTCGGTAAAACCAACCATTTTATCACCATTTCGACGACTTTCCCAGAGTACCTGCGCTGTTTTGCCTTTTTGCAACAAATAAAAAGAATGAACTTTTTCATCCGAAAGTACATGAAGTGCTTCACTTCGACTTTTCCTGTCGACTGTTGATACGATATGCTCGATTTCAAGCATTTTTGTACCGGCTCGTTCGGAATAACTGAAAACATGTAATTGTGAAATATCAAGAGTGGTAATAAAAGCCAATGCCTGTTTGAATAATTCTTCCGTTTCACCTCTGACACCAACAATCACATCAACACCAATAAATGCATCAGGAATCATTTTCTTTATGGTTGCCACTTTTTCAGCAAAAGTTTCACGGGTGTAGCGTCTTTTCATTAAATGCAATACTTCATTTGAACCAGATTGTAATGGAATATGGAAGTGGGGCATAAAATGATTGCTCTTTGCAACAAAACTGATCAGTTCATCCGTTAGCAAATTAGGCTCAATTGATGAAATCCTGAAACGTATTTCGTCAGGTAATGCATCCAACGCTTTTACAAGGTTAAAAAAGTTTTCACCGGTTGATTTACCGAAATCTCCGGTATTAATTCCTGTCAGTACAATTTCTTTAGCCCCGTTTACAATAGCTTGTTTAGCCATATCCACAGTTTCTGTAATAGTAGCATTCCGGCTATGTCCACGTGCAATAGGAATAGTACAATACGTACAGTAATAATCGCATCCATCCTGTACTTTTAAGAAATACCGAGTCCGATCATCCCGCGAACAGGAAGGTTTGAATTCTTTCACTTTCAAAATGTCAGTTCGATGAATTTCACCTTTTACAGATGGATCATTGTTATTTAGATAATCCAGTACACTGAATTTCTCATTGGCTCCTAGTACCAGATCTACTCCTTCAATGGCTGCAATTTCATCTGGTTTCAATTGAGCATAGCAACCCGTAACAATCATCACTGCATTTGGATGTTGTCGATTCAAGCGGTTAATCGCCTGACGGCATTTGTGGTCGGCAGTATCAGTGACAGAACATGTGTTAATGATGCATACATCAGCTTGTTCGCCCGGTTTTACTTTTACAAAGCCTTCGTCACTGAGTTGTTTTCCTATGGCTGACGTTTCAGCAAAATTCAATTTACAACCAAGGGTATGAAATGCTACTTTTTTATTATTGAATAAGGAATTATCTATCATATTTTATTACAAATTTACTGGTGCAAAGGTAGTGAAAATTGAAGTAATTCCGATTCCGTTTCCAGTGATGATTTATCATCCGGGTTTGAGGTATAAATTTGTGTTTTTAAACTATTAAAAAATGATGAAAATCTTATTTATTCTTTTGTATTTTTGCAACTGAATTATACCAAAAAGAACTTAATATTTATTTTTGGTTTTGAAATGTATACTGTTTTAAGAAAATAAACTCAATTTCCAGTCCAATTTCCATTTTAATAAACAAAAAAATGTCACCACTAGCAATTGTCGGCTTTTCAGCCTCTTTATTATCCATTTTAAATCAGTTTCCCCAGGCGATTAAAGTATTCCGTACTCAGGATACTCAAAGCTTATCACTGGGAATGTATTGTATTGTGGTAGTCGCCATCTCACTTTGGCTGGTATATGGCATATTGCTTCAGGATAGCCCTTTGATTTGGGCAAATGCTTTATCTTTAATTCCAATTGTTTATATCTTTATTATTAAAATGAAAAATACAATTCTGGGAATTGATAAACTTACGCTCTAATGAATTCTGTTTCCATAATCTTTCCATAGTTAAATGATTATAGTAATATATTTATTGAATCATTTTTAATATGAACATTTCATTTATTATTGTCCAACAGAAATTACCCCGGTTATTTAGTTGAAATATTTTAAATGTTTATATATCAGATTTCCTATATGTTAAATACATGTTCAACTGTTATTTGGAAGATTTAATGTTCAACTCTGAATTGTATTGTTGATTAGAACGATACTTATTTTTTTTTACATTCCGTTATATTCTTATGAATAGAACTTAATTACCAGCCATGTATTTTTAAAATAACCACTTAAAAAAAATTCGTATGAATTTCATTTTACAAAAAAATACAGTTGTCCTGTCAATGATTTTTTCTTCATATCGTTTATTAGCAATGCCCAAACTGTAACACCCTGGATAACGTCTGGTAATAAAAGCATGTTGCTTCAACAGCAACCTACAGGTAGTCTAGGTGAAAATACAAGCCCGGCAAGTGTGATCATTACAGTGGACCCGTCAATAACCTATCAGACAATGGATGGATTCGGGTATTCCCTAACCGAAGGAAGTGCTGAAGTAATTAGTTCATTGAATGCATCTCAGCAATCTTTACTTCTCAATGAATTATTCAATAAGTCAACAGGAATAGGGGTTTCTGTTCTACGAATCAGTATTGGTGCCTCCGATCTGAGTTCTTCCGATTACAGTTATAATGAAACGTCAGGTGATGTAACCATGGCAAATTTTAGCTTGGCTGGTCCAGATCTCACTTTTTTGATCCCAACACTAAAAAAAATATTAACAATAAATCCGGATATTAAAATACTAGCAACACCCTGGTCGCCTCCCAGATGGATGAAAACGAATAATGCATGGGTAGGAGGGAGTTTAATTCTAAACTATTATGCAGCTTATGCCTTATATTTTATAAAGTATTTAGATACAATGAAAGCTAAGGGTATACATATCTGGGCTATAACTCCACAAAATGAACCTGAAAATGGGAGTGGAGAACCCAGTTTATTGATGAATTCAACTGAACAAAAGAACTTTATTAACAATAATCTGGGACCTGCCATGGCAAATGCCGGCTATTCCGGCGTTAAAATCATAGCTTTCGATCATAACTGCAATAATACTGCTTATCCAATTGATGTGCTGAATAACAGTTCCTATGTCGACGGTGCAGCCTTCCATTTGTATGCGGGTGATATTTCTGCCCTGACGACAGTAAAGAATGCCACCGGGAAAAATGTTTATTTTACTGAGCAGTATACAGCTTCGACAGGTAGTTTTCAGGGTGATTTAGCGTGGCATATGCAAAATGTCATTATTGGATCGGCGAATAACTGGGCTAAGACAATTTTAGAATGGAATCTTGCGAATAATTCTGCAATTGGACCACATACTCACGGCGGTTGTAACACTTGTCAGGGTGCAGTAACGATAAATGCGAGTACTGATTATACCTTTAATTTATCTTATTATTTGATTGGTCAGATTTCTAAGTTTGTTACTTCGGGTTCAGTACGTATCAAAGGTTCAAGTTCAAACAGTAATTTCTTAAGTACCGCCTTTAAAAACCCCGATGGTTCTATTGTTGTATTGACTTACAACACCAGTATTAATAGTCAGATTATGAAAATTGTCTGGGATTCAAAAGCTTTTGTGTATACAGTTCCGGGTTCATCCGCAGCAACTTTTATCTGGAACCCGGCACTTAATTCTATCTCAGAAGTGCCTGTAAATCAAATTCGTATTTTTCCGAATCCCGGACATGATATCTTTACATTAAAGATCCCTGACAATGATTCGAACTATAAGTCAATAAGTTTTATCACCATGGATGGTAAAATCGCATTGAATAAATTTCTTTCAAATGAGAAAAATGAAGTCGTTTTAAATATATCCGCATTGGCAAACGGCATTTATTTGATTAAAATTAATGGGTCGTTTGATCAACTTTACAGTCGCTTTATAAAACAATAATATTCTTTTAATGATAATAAGTAAAAACACATGATACATCTAAAATAATTAAATTTGATATTTTATTTTGATCCGCCGGAATTATTTTAGATAAATGCAGATTATCATCTTTTCTTTTTATATTTGTATTGCGAATACTTATCTGACACTGAATGGTTTTGATTTGGTTTATGTTTGGTTTTGGATCCGAGGCTATTCTGATATATCAGTCACTTAACATTCATTTATTCGCCCTATATATGCCATATATCTATAAAGATATATGGCATATATTTTGGAAGTAAATGAATGAAACATAGATTCCAAAACCAATCCAAAACCGTTCCATAAACAGTCCAAAACCAATTCAAAAATGATATAGAAATGGGTTGTTAAGATTGAGTTTTGAAAATTAAATTTCGAATGTAGTAGAAGTCTGCATATAAATATGATATTTTTTTTCTGCTTTATAGTCTTTTTTAATATGAGTATTTGCGGATAACTATTTTTTATTATTAAGATGTTACATCTTGTTTAAATAGCAAAATAGGTTGCGAACAAAAATGTTATGCAGAAGTGGAGTAGGAAGGGGGGATAATGGAATGTAGTTCGTATTCGGATGCTTATAAATAAACGGTTTGCAGCAAATTATATAATAGAAGGGTGTTTTTAGTCGGGATTGAAGCAAAGGTGATTTCTAAATTGTGCAAAATACTTATCTGCAAGGTTATTGAATGCAGTCGATTATATTTTACAAATCTTTAATGAATATCATATAGCATGGATTTCAACAGTAAAATCCTGATTGAGAAAATTTAGTTTTAATCAATAATTGTATCATTTAAATGGATCTTCTTATTATACTCTGAAATCAAATCGTTCTGTACGGGTTTTCTCATAAATATCCCGGTCAAAAGTATACAGGCGGGCAGGTTTATGCGATACTCCTGATTGAATTTCATCCAGGGGTATTAAATAAGGCATTTTATTTACTTTCCTGCGGTAATTCCGTTTGTCGTAGGTAGTATAGAAAATGGCTTCATAAAGTTTTTGCATTTGTGTCAGGGTAAATTTTTCGGGGAGCAATTCAAAAACCAATGGCTCATGAAGTAAGTCATAGCGTAACTTCTTAAATGCTTCGTTGAAAATTTCTTTATGATCGAACATCAATTCTTTAATTTCATAGGCATTCGTCCATTTTGCATCTTCAATGATCGAGCTGTTTACCACATCATCCAAATTAATCAACGAATAAAATCCAACGGTGATAACTCGATCATCAACCAATCGAGGTTTAACCCATTCGTAATCTTGCTTATGTTTGATTAGACGGTCCGGATCGCTGAAAACCATGAATTGTTTTACATAGATATTCTCCAGACCTGTTTGTTCTTTAAGGATTCGGGAAGCTGTTTCTGATATGTCTTCCGAGCGTCGTATGTGGTTTCCCGGTAATTTCCATTCTAAATAAATTTTCCCTTCATAAGGAATAAATTCTCTTCGAACCAAAACCTTTAATGTATTTTCTTCATATCCAAATATCACGCAATCTACAGATATTGTTGGTAATGTTTCAAAAGTGGTAGGATTACTTAATATCTCGGAAGTTTTATACATGATATTGACAAATAATGAATAGTTTACAAAGATAATAAAATATCTTTCAGCGAATAAAAAACAAGTGTCAAAAATACACAATAAAATCTTATTTTAGAAATATTAATAGCATAGTGTAATATTAACACATATATATTTGGTTGTGTGAAAAATACAATTATATTTGCCGTTGTTTTATATTGTAACTATGACACTTTTAATATGTATACTTTAAAACAAAAAAAATATAGATGAAAGTTGATTTGTTAACTTTATATTTATGACAGGCAATAAGATATAGCAGAATAAAATTTTTAATTGTAGTTATCCCCGTTTTTTGCATACTTTACAATGTTAATAATTTAATATATATTTTCACAAACAAACATTTAATCTTCGTGAATTGTTTTAAAATAGTGTGAATTCATTTGATGCGGTTTATAAGTGATTATTTGAGCTTACAATCATTGATTTTCAGAGAAATTAATTTGAAAATGTTCCTAACATTGATATTTAAATACAATATTTAAATTATTTATATACAAATTTATTTCAAAATACTGTTTTCCCTTTTTAATTGCTTTATTATCCTTTTATAATGCAATTTAGAATACTTAAGTGAGGTAATTACATAATTGATAAAATATAATATGGAAAACAAACTTACCAAAAAACAGATCTATAACTAACACTAAATTTATTACTCAATGAAGAACACGAATAGAAATCAAGAAGGACCACGAGTGCACAATACTGGCACACGCTTGTTACTTCGATTATTGCCAGCTCTGATACTGGCTCTATCGATGAACTTAATGGCGCAAAAAAGTACAATCACAGGTCGGGTGGTTGATTCTAAAAATGAAGCAGTAATAGGTGCTACTATCATGATAAAAGGAACTTCCACCGGCACAGTCAGTGATTTTAACGGGAATTTTTCGTTGGAAGCAGCCGGGAATGATATTCTTATGATTAGTTATGTAGGAATGATACCTCAGCAAATATCAGTAGGAACAACTAAAGTCTTTCGTGTTATTATGCTCGACGATACAAAAACTTTGGATGAAGTGGTAGTTATTGGTTATGGTACGGTCAAGAAAAAAGACATTACTACTTCAGTTGCCATTGTTTCTACAAAAGACATTGATGAACGACCAATCATTTCGGCAGCATCTGCAATTCAGGGAAAGGCTGCAGGTGTTAACGTTATCCAGCCAAGTGGTGAACCGGGTGCCGGTATGATTGTCAGGGTACGTGGAAATACATCAATCACAGCCAGTAATGATCCATTGTATGTAGTTGATGGAGTTCCAATGAGTGAAATCAATTTTTTATCACCCAATGATATCGAAAGCATGCAAATTTTAAAAGATGCTTCTTCAGCCGCTATTTATGGCTCCAGGGCTTCGAATGGAGTTGTTTTAATTACTACAAAGATGGGATCCAAAGGGCAGGCAAAAATATCATTCAACACCCATGCCGGAGTTACGCAGGTAGTTAAACATATTCAATCTCTTAACACGGCTCAGTACAAAACGTTGATGGATGAAATTGGAGCGGTTACACTTCCAACCGGATTAACCGATCAGACCGATTGGTTTAAAGAAACTTACCGTGATGGTGTCACACAGGATTACCAGTTGTCAATATCTAATGCAACCGAAAATATGCGCTATTCAGTTTCAGGTGGGTATACCGATGAATCGGGTGTGATACCTGTAGCTTATTATAAACGATATAACATCAGGGCAAATTTCGAAAATCAAATCCGTTCGTGGTTTAAAATGAATACAAACCTGGCTTATTCTGATTATACCAACAATGGTATTATTTCGGGTACAGGTTCAAATCGTGCAGGAGTAATATTGTCAGTAATCAATACACCAACATATGCGCCAATTTGGAATTCGGTTATCCCAACCCAATACTACGATAATTTCTATGGAGCACAAGTCACAAGCCCGGTTGAAAATATGTCACGAACAGCTAATAATGTTACGAATAATAATCGATTTATTGGCAGTGTGAGTGGTGAAATTACTTTCACTCCGGATTTAAAATTTAAGACCACAAATTCTTTAGACAGGGTTTACTATCATTTTACAAGTTTTCTGGATCCTATTGCAACTGCTTATGGACGAACTCAACATGGTTCTGCTGATGATAACAGGTCATTGAGCACAATAATGGTATTAGACAACATTCTGACTTATGATAAGAAAATTAACAAACATAGTTTTAGCCTGATGGGTGGTACTTCCTATACAGGTTCTACCTGGAATCAAAGTTATATGACAGGGACCCATTTTTTATCAGGTGCAATAAAGACGTTGAATGCCGCAAATAAAATTGAACAGGGAAGCGGAACTTCAGCTTCGGATTGGTCAATTATGTCCTACCTTGGAAGGCTAACGTATAATTTTGACAGTAAATATTTATTCTCCGCAAATTTCCGTGCAGATGGTTCTTCAAAATTAAATCCAACTCATCGTTGGGGTTATTTTCCATCTGCTTCTGCAGCATGGCGAATTTCATCGGAAGATTTTTTGAAGAGTGCCGAATGGATAGACGATTTAAAATTACGGGGTGGCTGGGGACAAGTTGGTAATCAATCCGGTATCAGCGATTATTCCTATTTATATACATTTGATATCAGCAGGCTTCCTTGGTGGGATAAAAGTGGTCTTTATACAGATGCTAATGTAAGTGTTTCACCCCCATCTTCTATGCAGAACAGTGATTTAACCTGGGAAACTACTACCGGATCAGATATCGGTATTGATCTTTCAATTCTTAAAAACAGGATTACATTTACCGTTGATGCTTATTATAAATACACGACTAACTTGTTGTTGAATTATTCAGTTCCGGGAACAAACGGTCCACTATCGGTCACAAGAAATGAAGGAGAAATGAGTAATAAGGGTTTAGAATTTACTTTGAATACTAAAAATTACACCGGAAAATTTAAATGGGAAACAGATTTTAATATTTCATTCAATAAAAATAGAGTTGAGAAGTTAAAACTTCAACAAATATATTATTTTGGACAAACTTCAATGGGCGAACAAATGGTAATCATGAAACCCGGATTACCATTGGGAGTTTTCTATGGTTATATTGCCAAAGGGGTAAATCCTGAAACAGGAGATTTAATTTACCAAACTAAAAATGCAAATGGCGTTCCTTCTTTGAGTGAAAGAACCATCATTGGGGACCCAAATCCCAAATTCACTTATGGTATGACAAATAATTTCTCTTACATGGGGTTTTCTTTAAATGTGTTCTTGCAAGGGTCATATGGTAATGATATTTATAATGTCTCACGTATGGAAACCGAAGGAATGTATGATGCCAAGAATCAATCCACTTCTGTTCTTGACCGATGGGAACGCCCCGGGATGGTCACATATATGCCAAGGGCTACTCAATCAAAGGCAAATTTGTTGTCTTCCACTCGTTTTATTGAAGATGGTAGTTATCTACGGTTAAAAACACTTACCTTATCATACAATTTTACGGGAAAATTGTTGAATAAATTGAAGATTACCAGGCTACAACCGTATTTTACTGCCCAAAACCTTTTGACATTGACAAAGTATAAAGGGTTTGATCCCGAAGTGAATCAATACGGAGGTGATGCGACAGTTCAAGGAGTTGATTATGGTACTTATCCACAATCAAAGAGTTATGTATTAGGAATTAATGTCGAATTTTAATTGTAAACTTATATGAAAAACATACTAAAATTGGGCTATTTTATAGCTATTATATTCGTTGCAAGTTCTTGCGATTTGGGTCTTAAACCAATTTCAGCTTTCAACGAACTAAATCATGGAGGCAAAGATAGTACCGGTTCCACAGTGAAATTTAAAAACAGAACTGAAATGCTCGGTGCGTATGATTATATGTATAATTTATTAACACAGAATGCAGGTGTTGAAGGTTGGACTGCTGATTTGTTAGTTTATTCAGAAACACATGCCGACAATGCTTATCGTGGTGCCACGGATGTTGAATTAACACAGTTGGAACAACAACGACAAGATGGGATCAATAAAAACATCAACCGGGACTGGGATTATTATTTTGCAATAATAGGAGCCGCAAATAACGTGATATGCAATGTTGATTCGGTACCTGATGTCACATTTACTCAGGCAGAACGTAAACAATGGAAAGCTGAAGGACTTATTCTGCGTTCGATGATGTATTTTGATTTGGTTCGTCTTTGGGGAGAAGTGCCATTAGTAACTGTGCAACCACCTGCAATCACAAATGCAAATATTGAGACGGTATATCATTTGTATTATCCTCCAAGGGATTCTGTCGCTGCTGTCTATACTCAAATTATAAAAGACCTGAATACTGCTTTGGAAACCGGTGGGGCACCCAATATGGACCCTGCCAATAAATTTAAGTTTTCAAAAACAGTTGCAAATGCTTTATTAGCTAAAATATATGCCGAAAAACAGGTAAGAGACTATGCCAAAGTAATCCAGTATTGTGCCGAAGTTGAAAAAGACGTCACATTGGTGCCTGTTTTTGGTGACTTATTCGATATGAATTCAGCAAATACAGATGTGAAAAACAGAAATACATCAGAATCTATTTTTGAAATTAATTTTTCAGGAGGCGGGCTTTGGTTTACCTGGTTGGTTGGAGTAGATCTGTCCGATCCAAACAGTAAATACGACTGGGCTAAATGGTTAACTCCATCCCGTGATTTAATAGCTGCTTTTGATATTGCCAAAGATACGGAACGTAAAAATGAAACCATTACAAGGGGTGATGTGACCTGGAGTAATGAATATCCGTCAAAAGGATATCCATTTATGTGGAAATACCGTTCAAAATTACATAGTGTAATAAAACTCAGACTGGCAGATTTATTGTTATTGAAAGCAGAGGCTTTAGTTGCACAAGGAAATACTGCTGATGCAACTACACTTGTAAATCGAATTCGTACACGGGCAAAATTGACATCTTTGTCCTCAGTTACAGCAGACGATGTTTTAAATGAAAGACGATTGGAATTAGCTTTTGAGGGGCAGCGTTGGTTTGATCTGGTTCGGTCAGGAAAAGTAATGACTGTGCTGAATTCATTGAATAGCCGTGATCCGGGACGATTACCAATGGATCCGGTTACTATAGAGAAAACCCTGCTACCTGTACCTCAACCTCAAATCGATAAAAACCCTTCAATGGCACAAAATCCTGGATATTAATCTTTTATAAGACTTAAATCTAAAAAAAGAATACATCATGAAAAAAAGTATAAAATTCATTTTATTAATATGTGTGTCATTGGTATATGTAGCTTGCACCAATGAAGATACAGTGATCAGATATCCTGCGTCAACTCCCAGAATAGATACAGCAGTCGTTGCCGAAACTCAAATTACATATGGTGATTCAATTCATTTGAAATTTGCTGTTTCCGATAAGGTTGCTCCATTATCTACTTTATTGGTAAAAGTGGTAGTGAATAATGAAGTTGTTATTTCAGAAACAATTCGAACGAAAGGTAATTCTGCAAGTATAAAACGTACATACGGTGTACCTTTTGTTGCCGATCGTCCTGATAATGCGCCTGTTAAAATTTATCTGACAGAAACAAATGTTTCAGGAATAATAAAAGACTCAATTTTCAGTACAACAATTGCAAAAAGACCCCCGCTCGATAATTTGTATATTGTTCCTGATTTTGGACAGGGAACGTCGGTTAAACTGTCGTTAATTGATGCAGCTAACTATATTTACAAAGCAACGGGATTACCTTATACAAATTCGTTCAGCTATAAGATTGCTACTAAGTTGACTAAATTTAAACGAATCGACTGGTCCGGAAAAGTGTTTGGAAAAGTGGGTGATGGAATCGGATTAGTTGATTCTTTAGGACTATCATTAACTGCGATTGATCCTACATTGGTAAGTATTTCGATATTGACCTTTGATGCATTCCATTTTACAACTACCGTTAGTGGAAAACTACTGGAACCTGTACTAACGCTGGATATTAATACCGATCTTCCAGCGATTGTATTGTCCTCGACAGATTTCAGAGGCGGAAATATCTATTTTGGAGAGAATGTAGAAGTTACTTTTACAGGAATAACAACTGATTTGGCCAATAGTATCTCTCCCGACTATTTCGAAGTTACAGGTGCTAACACGGCAAAATTTCTTGGTAAAACAGGACTTTACAAAGCTTATTATCTGACAAGTGCCAACTACTTATACATTGAACCGCAACCGCAAACGGTATTTCCAGATGTGCTGTGGATCTGTGGTGGCAATTTTGGACGTCCGTCTTCCCCTTATACAATTACCTCAAGCTGGAATTGGAACAGTCCGTTGGATTATGCCCCGTGCCGTCCAATCTCTTCAGGAATTTATCAGGTTACTGTTTATGCAAAGAACACGGTGGGAACAGATGGGTATGGTACTTTCAATTTTAAATTTTTTGATCAACGAGGTTGGGTAGGAGCAGAAGAAACTTCATCCAAATATACGGTATCCCTTCCTTTGGTAAGCAGGACGGAATCAGGCAACGTAGGCAATGTAAGTGGCTCACCAACTCCGTTCGAGGGCGTTTATCGCATTACACTCAATCAGAATGACCATACAATTAAAGCCGAAAAGATGAACTGATATTTTTATGCGAAGGACTTAAGTCCTTCGCATAAAAATAGGATTTGAATTTTTATACAATGCAAAAGAATAAGCTAACTATCAGAATTATGTCAAAAACAAAGTTTTTTATTACAACAGCAATTTTTTCATGTATTTCACTTTCTGCATGTAAAACGGAGAAAGAGATTATTTCCCCTATAATCCCTCCTGTTCAGAATGATGTAGACTTGTATGTGACTAGTGCCAATAAGTCTATGTTGTTTGTAAGTATTCCTTTAAGTTTTAATACAAAACCCAATATGGATATTGAAACGACAATAACCATGAAACCAAACGAATTGTATCAGAAAATAGATGGGTTTGGAGCGGCTATTACCGGTTCTACTTGCTATAATCTATTGAAGATGAGTGCTACAAACAGATCGAACTTGTTGAAAGAAACTTTCGACCCAACAACTGGAATGGGTTACAGCTATGTTCGTATTTCCATTGGATGTTCCGATTTTTCTATGGATGAATATACCTGTTGTGACACTCCAGGGATTGAAAACTTTGCTATACCGTTTTATGATAAACGTGATTTATTACCTATTCTCAAAGAGATTCTGGTCATAAATCCGAACTTAAAAATACTTGCTTCACCCTGGACATGCCCTCGTTGGATGAAAGTGAATGATCTGACAAATTTGCAACCCTACAATTCATGGAACGGCGGACAACTTAATCCACTGTATTATCAGGATTATGCTACTTATTTTGTAAAGTATATCCAGGCAATGAAAAATGAGGGAATCAATCTTGAATCAATAACCATTCAGAATGAACCTTTAAATCGTGGAAATTCAGCTTCTTTGTATATGACCTGGCAGGAACAGGCTGCTTTTGTGAAAAATGCATTGGGGCCAAAATTTTCAGAAGCGGGATTAACTACGAAGATAATTGTTTTTGATCATAACTACAATTACGATAATATTCCGGATCAGATAAATTATCCCGTTAAAATGTATGCAGATCCCGATGTGGCCAAATATATCGATGGGGCGGCTTATCATGCGTATGGAGGTGATAAAAGTGAATTGTTGAATGTTCATAATGCATACCCATCCAAGAACCTTTATTTTACAGAAATGTCAATAGGAAGTTGGAATTATACTTTCGATGGTGATTTAATGTGGAGTATGCGCGAACTGGGCATTGGCTGTCTGAATAATTTCAGTAAATCGGTTATCGTCTGGAATTTTATGCTTGACGACAATGGAGCCCCCAACCGACCGGGTGGATGTACTACCTGTTATGGTGCAATAGATATAAGTAGCAGTGACTATGCCACCCTTGACAAAAAATCACATTACTATGTCATCAGCCATTTAGCAAAAGCTATTTCAACCGGTTCAACACGCATTGGAAC
>Ga0302207_1000684_pt1 | contig 13542 bp, 13 predicted proteins | sample II_Fen_E2_2_FD_198792 | JGI IMG/M metagenome (GOLD analysis project Ga0302207, IMG submission 198792) | Peat permafrost microbial communities from Stordalen Mire near Abisko, Sweden - II_Fen_E2_2 | ecosystem: Environmental > Terrestrial > Soil > Wetlands > Permafrost | place: Sweden: Abisko...
TGAAAAAACTCGGCAACGAACGTTTCGTGGCAAATGCTAAACCGGAAGTAGTGGAAGCTGAACGGAAGAAAAAAGCCGATGCCGAAAGTAAAATTGCTTCACTGAAAGAGGGAATTGAAGCGTTGAAAAAATAAATTATGACTCCAACATATCAACAACTCACTCTTACCACCTGCAAAATAGCCCGAACCGTTGGAAAATTCATGGCGGAAGAACGCAAAAGTTTTGATGCGTCCATGATTGAAAACAAAGGTTTGCACGATTTGGTGAGTTATGTGGACAAGGCATCTGAAAAACAAATCATTGAAGAGCTTTCGAAATTAATACCCGAATCCGGTTTTATTGCCGAAGAGGGAACCAGCGATAAACAGGGTGAGCGATTCAATTGGGTGATTGATCCGCTGGATGGAACTACAAATTATATTCAGGGTATTCCAGTTTATGCTGTCAGCATTGGTTTGCTCGATGAAGATGAACTGGTGCTGGGCGTTGTTTATGAAGTCGGACGTGATGAGTGTTTTTATGCATGGAAAGATGGCGGTGCATTTCTGAACGGTGAACCGATTCACGTTTCGGAACGCGGTGATATTCAGGAAGCATTACTGGCAACCGGTTTTCCTTATAATAATTTCAGCAAAATGGGAAGTTATATGGAATTTCTGCAATGGACCATGAAGCATGCTCGCGGTGTTCGCCGACTTGGTTCTGCAGCAACAGATTTGGCTTATGTGGCTTGCGGACGGTTTGATGCTTTCTGGGAATATGACCTGAAACCGTGGGATGTGGCAGCAGGAGTGGTGATTGTAAAAGAAGCCGGTGGTGTTGTGACCGATTATAAGGGTGGAAATGATTTTTTGTTTGGAAAGGAAATCGTGGCGTCGAATGTGTTACTTGATGAAATTGTCCAGTCGAAAATCAAAGAGTTCTCGGAGTAATCAAAGGTAAATAGTAAATGAATAATAGTAAATGTATTTATGCTAATAAACGAACGGGATACACGCGCAGAACGCCTTTTACAGGTTGCAAACGAGATGATGACCGCTGCACGAACAGCTCCGAAAGGAAAAGGTTTTGATATTATAGAAGTGGCTTTGATAACCGGGGAAACAATTAAAGAATTATCGGAAGCGATGTTGGAGTACAGCGAAAAGTCAGGATTGAAGTTTGTTTTGCGGGATTCAGCCAATATTCTTCCTGCTGAAGCCATTGTTCTAATTGGAACCAAACAACAAATTCATAACCTGAATTGCGGTTATTGCGGTTTTGATTCTTGTGCTGAAAAAATCCAGTTTCCCGAAGTTCCGTGTTCGATAAACTCAGTGGATGTTGGTATTGCCATTGGTTCTGCCTGTTCGGTTGCAGCCGACAGAAGAGTTGACAGTCGGGTGATGTTTTCGGTTGGACGGGTAGCTCAGGAATTGGGAATGATGCCAGGTTGCAGTAATATATATGGTATTCCAATCAGTTGTTCTTCAAAAAGTCCGTTTTTTGACCGTATTTCAACAAATCCGGCAAAATAAATATCCGGTTTATTCTCCGAAACTCCTTGTAATTCCTACAAATTCCGAAATTTTCTTTGTATCTGACTCGAAAATGTTTCCAACAACCACGATGTCGGCTCCCGCTTTGAAAGCGTCTGATAACTGGTTGCCGGTTTTAATTCCTCCGCCCACAATAAGCGGGAGAGATAATTCAGCACTCACATAGTTGATCATATCGTTAGGAACCGGTGTAACAGCTCCGCTTCCGGCTTCGAGATAAATCAGTTTCATTCCCAATAATTCGCCTGCAATCGCAGTTGAACGTGCAATTTCTTTCTTGTCTCTTGGAATCGGACGCGTGTTGCTTATATATTCCACCGAACTGGTTTTGTCGCCGTCAATTAAAATATAACCGGTTGGAATAACTTCCACATTGGATTTTTTAATCGAAACTGCTGAAGTAATATGTTGTCCAATAAGAAATTCAGCATTTCTGCCGGATAAAAGCGAAAGATATAATAAAGCATTAGCTTTTGAGCTGAATTGCGATGCATCTCCCGGAAATAAAACGATTTCCGATTTTGTTTCTTCTTTCAAAACTTCGATTAATGAATCAACCGAACGAACCGTGTGACTTCCACCCACAAAAATAAAATCAGGAACGCTTGTTTTTAATTCGGCAATGGTAGCAGCCAATAAACTACCTTGACACTGATCAGGGTCCAGTAAAACAGCCAGCATCTTCTGATTTAATTCTCTTTTAAGAAGAATTGATTTATAAAGTTTTTTCATAATAACAGATTTCTAAATTAAACCAGACAATAAGCTAACGTATAGTCTGACGTGTTGAAATAATGAAGTTCATAACGCGAATCGGTGGGAATATGTTTTGCCTTTATTTTGCCCGTTGAATTTGCTTCGAATGGAAAAAGCTCAAGTTGATTGGCAAAATCAACGGCTTGGTTTCCAATAATTTTAAATAAAGCTTCTTTCGCCGACCACGCAATTTGCAATTGCCGGATATCTTTTCCTTCTGAAAATGCTATTTGTTCCTTCTCGCTTAAAAAACGTTTGTATATTTTCTCTATTTTCGCAGATGGACATTCAATATCAATCCCCACATGACGATCTGGATGTGCTATGACAGCCATGAAATTCTTGCTGTGTGAAACGCTTATCTGATAGCTTTTATCAGCCAAAAATGGCTTGCCATCGGCATCATATTCAATCAGAACAGTATTGCCAAGTAACATCTTTAAGGCAAATCTGACTCCAATATACTCAAGTCTTCGCTTTTCTGAAACCAGTTTGTTGAATTCAATCGTTTCAATATCGGAAAGCTGATATTCTTCTAATAATTCATCTACAGTTTCTGTCAATTCCAGAATCAACAGGTTAGCATCATCAACGTTATAAGATTCACTTTTCATTTTTTCCACTCAAAACTTTCCATGATTCTGATCACATCTTCCCGGATATAATTCGATATGGGCGCTATAGAATCTTTATTGGGAACATTGTTGAAATACAGCGCACCTCTGAAAAAATGGTTCGTGCTGTCTGTCAAAACAAACTGAACAGACGAAGCTGTATTTCCTTTCAAATCATAAAGAATGCCATGCACATCTTTTTCAGGATGATCGAACACTTTTTCCTGAATTCCATCCGCCCTGACGCTATGTTTATATACAATTTTTCGGGTATCTTCCAGCAAATCAATTAAATTTCCTGTAACCGGCTTATAACTGCAATAGATGTTGGCATTTAATTCCGGATAAAATAAATCAATCCAGTATTTTTCGCCTTTTTCAGTCCGGTTAATAAGTTTAACACCCCGTGGTAAATCGAACCGATACGGCAGGTTCAATGTATCAATTGTACGGTAGGAATGTTCGGGTAAATCAACACGAAAATAACCGTATGGTTTGGGAACATAGGCTTCATTGCAGGCACTAAAAAGAAAGCTAAAAATTATGCAAATCAATATGCTGTTTATTCTTGAAAACATGTTGTCTTGTTTATCTTTAGTTGTTTTTGACAGAATATGATAAGCGAAATTATTCATCCGTTTTAGTGAAATCATCTTTGATATAAAGTTTTACCTTCTTGATACGGCGATTGTCGGCAGCAACAATTTCAAATACGTATCTGCCGAAATCAATTCGCTCGTTTTTTACCGGAATATCACCTTTTAATTCCAGTATAAGTCCGGCTAGTGTTTCAACTTCTTCAGTCACTTTTACGAAATCTTCTTCTTCAATTTCGGAAATCTTGAAAAAGTCATTCAGTAAGATTTTTGCTTCGAAAATAAACGTATGATTATCAATTTTGGTGTATAACAATTCATCTTCATCATACTCGTCGCTGATATCACCCACAATTTCTTCCATAATGTCTTCAAGTGTAATCAAACCAGAAGTGCCTCCATACTCATCAACAACTAGCGCCAAATGCACTTTATTCTCCTGAAATTCATTCAACAGGTCATCAATCATCTTGGTTTCAGGAACAAAATAGGCCTGACGAACCAGACTTTGCCAACGAAAAGTTGCCGGTTTGTCCAAATGGGGCAATAAATCTTTGCTGTAAAGTAACCCTTTAATATTATCGCGGGTGCCGGAGTAAACGGGAATGCGGGAATATCCTGATTTGATGATAGCATCCAAAACATTTTTGTAGTTGGTTTTAATGTCCAGATCCACAATATCTACCCTGGAAGTCATAATATCCACTACCTGAATGTTCCCGAATTTTGTGATTCCTTCGAGGATTCCTTTATCCTCATCCTTGCTGTTTGTAGTTAGTTTCAGGGCATGCGATATTTCATCCATTGAAATGTTTGAACGGTAATATTTAGATAACCGGCTATTAACCAACGACGTGGAATTGACCAGTAGACTTACAAATGGTCCAAACAATTTTTCAAGTGCCGACAAAAAAGGAACAGTACTTACAGCCGTTTTTTTTGCATTCTGCGTTGCAAAAACTTTAGGCATAATTTCTCCGATTAATAATATGGCAAAGGTGATAAGGATCGTTTGAAAAACAAAACCGAAAACCGGTGCATTTTCAAAATCTATAATCTTGGTTGTAAAATAGGTAAGCAACAAAATAACGGCCATATTGACAAAGTTGTTGCCAATAAGCATCGTTGCCAGCAATCGTTGCGGAGTTTTAAGTAAACGCAGAATAGTATGATCGGCTTTGTTCTCGCTGTCTTCCAGTTCATCCAATGTTTGAGGATCGAGCGAAAAAAAAGCAACTTCCGAAGCTGAAATGATTGCCGAAATACACAATAAAATCAGGCTTATCGTTAACGAAACAATGGCTGAAAGTGTGATCGGGTGAACCGTAATACCTCCAAATATGGAATATAAAAAGTCCATTTCCAAGTAAGATTTTAAATGATATGCAATACAGATTTATTTAATCTGCAGGCACAAAAGTAATGCTTTTTTCCGAGATGTTAGTTAACTAAATTCCGATTAAAAATTCAGAAAACAGTTGGTTGAGCGTAATGATTTCTTTAGCGGTTTTTCACCGAAACAATTTTATCAACCACAAATTTATTTACACCACGCCACGGCAATGTTCCAAGATATTCATTATAATGTAATTCCACCTCTTTGCCACTGCAACGCATTAAAGAATCCGCCACTTGTTTGTCGGTAACCGAAAATGAGAATTCATACGATTGAATGGTTCCTGCAGCCTGCGAACGAAATCCCGATTGAATCATTTTACCTTCATACGTTTTGAAAACATAACCCTTGTGAACGAAGTAATTAATTTCACCGGCTTTAACGCCTTCACCAAAAACAAAATAAAATCTGAAAAAGAACCAGCAGCCGAACAGAATAACGGCGATTATTGTTCCAATTGTAAATGCTTTTTTAATTTTCGGACTCATAATTAATAAATATTTAATTTAAATACAAATATAGCGTATTTTTTCGGGTTTGATTGAAAAATTTAATAAAAACAAATGTCAAATCCTTATAAATGGCTATCTTTACTCCGTCAAAATATTCCCGAACAGGTAGTGGGATTTCTCACAAAGATTTGAAATCAGTTTAAAAAAAACAGAGTATTATGGAAGATAAATTAGTTACCCTTGCCATTCGCACCTTTCAACGGGCACAAATGATTAAATCTGTTTTGGACGAAAACGGAATTGAAACTGTTATTCATAACCTGAATCTTGAACAACCCGAACTGGCTGTAGGCGTTCGTGTCCGAATAAAAGAAAGTGATTTGCCGCGCGCATTGAAAATAGTGGAAGAAATGGAAAGTGCCTGGGAAAGAGAACCGGTAACCGGCAACACGGCAACTCCTCAGGTTCTTATTCCAATCGATTTCGCCGATCAGGTGCACAAAGCTACCGATTTTGGATTCCATTTTGCCGATATTCTGGCTGCCGAAGTTGTTTTTTTGAATGTGTATTTCAGTCCGGCATTTACGATTTCATCAAACAATGATTTAAGTACATACAGCATTAGCGACAGTGAATTGTTGCGGCGGATTATCAGTTCGGCTAATGCTGAAATTGAAAACATGACCAAGCTGATTCATAAACGCATTGAAAAAGGCGAATTACCCAATATTCCGTTTAGTTTCGAACTGAAAGAAGGTGTTCCGGAAGATCAGATTCTGGATTATTGCAAAAAAGACAGACCTGCATTGGTTGTTATGGGAACACACGGGAAAAAGCTCACCAACGAACTTATCGGCAGTGTAACCGCTGAAGTGATGGAAGCCTGTGTTTCTCCTGTTTTTGCTGTTCCGGTTCATATGACTATGGAATCGCCCGATGACATTCACCGCGTTGCATTTCTCACCAATTTCGAACAAAAAGATTTGATTGCCATCGACCGGGCCATTTCACTGTTTACCTCTGAAAAACTGGAATTGTATTTTATTCATGCTTCCGATAAAAAGAATGAACCATGGAATGAAATTATGCTTGTCGGAATTAAGGATTATTTTGCAAATCATTATCCGAATCTGACAACAAATTATGCCTTGTTGGGCGCCAATGAAGATTTGAAGCTGCTCGATAATTATTTAAGCACCCAGAAAATCAATGTGTTGGCATTCAATACACACCGTCGTAATATATTTGCCCGGTTATTTAATCCCGGACTTGCCTATAAACTCGTTTTGCATTCCGATACGCCTTTATTTGTAACGCATGATTGAGAACTAAATCAAAATCCAGAAGGCCTGATTATTCAGACCTTTTCTTTGATGCTTTTTTAGCAATCTATAGCTCAAAATTATCATAAAATACTACTTTTGTAAGCACAATCCGATACATATTGATTCGAATGAATTCAATAAAGTTTTTCTTTACTATCAATACATGAAAAGAAACATCCTGATTATTTCGCTACTATTCTGTTTAATTCCTTTTTCTTTTTCAACAAATGACTTGCTTCCGATATTAAAAGAGCGAATCGTTGCAATGAGTCTGAATCCGATTTTTCAATCGCCGGATCAATACAAACTGGCATCTGAAATTTCGAATAAGGGGAATACCTCGGATTTGAGTTTACACGATTTATACTGGAATACCTATCAGAAAGAGGAAGATATGGATGCTTTTCTGAAAACGCAATTGGCGGATGGATCGTGGGCGGACATTGATTATACCGACGATGCGCGAAGTAACTGGCAACCCACAAACCACGTATCAAGGCTGCTCTACCTGACCCGGGTTTACATCACGCCTGCATCTAAGTTCTATCATCAAAAATCGGTTTCAGTAGTTATTCATCGGGGTTTAAATTATTGGTTTCAGAAAAAACCGGTTTGCCGTAACTGGTGGTATAACGAAATAGGAGTTCCACGTATGATGGGACTGATTTTCTTGTTTGTAGAGGATGAACTAACCGAAAAAGAGAAAACGGAAGCAATTTCGGTGATGAATCATTCGCAATTTAAAATGACGGGGCAAAACAAGGTATGGCTTGCCGGAAATGTGTTGATGAAAGCACTGTTAACTAATGATGAGAAATTGGCCAAAGAAGCCCGGGATACTATTTCGTCTGAAATTTTCACGGGTACCAAAGAAGGTATTCAACCAGATTTCAGTTTCCATCAACATGGACCACAACAACAATTCGGAAATTATGGATTGTCGTTTATATCCAGCATGGCCTATTTTGCAAACGTTTTCAGTGAAACACCACTTGCATTTTCTCCCAATCAACTGAGTATTCTAAGAAATTACGCCCTTGAAGGACAGAATTTTGTTGTCTGGCGTGGATATATGGATCTTAATGCCTGCGGACGTCAGTTTTTTAAACAGGCGCAAATAGGAAAAGGACTGACCTTGTGTATTGCGGTTAATCAACTCAAAAAAGCGGATAAAACCTTTACTGATAATTATGACGATATTCTGAAGCGAAACCTTCCCCCTGTAACTTTGTCCGAAAATCCCATGAGCAAACATTTCTGGAATTCCGATTTAACTGTTTTTCGTTCTGAAAATATGTATGTTTCCGTTCGGGGAAGTTCGCCACGAGTAAAAGGAACGGAATTTACCAACAATGAAAATAAAAAAGGACATTTTATTGCCGATGGTTCTACTATATTTATGAGAAATGGCACTGAATATGTCGATATTTTCCCGTTTTGGGACTGGAATAAAATACCCGGAGTTACAGCTCCGATATTGGATTCCATTGTGCCTCAACCCGATACTGACACGTATAAAAACCCGAATCCTTTTGTGGGCGGTTTGACGAATAACGGTACCGGGATTTCAACCTTCCATTTGGCACGAAATGGGGTAGAAGCAAAAAAATCGTGGTTTTACCTGAAAAATGTTCTGGTTTGTCTCGGCACGGATATTCATTCAAAAACCGGTAAAGACATTATTACCGGAGTTAATCAATGCTTGCAAAAAGGAAAAGCCGTACTTACCCTGTGGAATGGAAAAGAAAGTGAAATGAATGACACGGTGATAAATTCAGGCAACTTGAAAACGGTTTGGCATGACTCTATCGGTTATTATTTTCCACAGACTACAACAAGTTCTCTATCATTGAAGACTCAAACCGGCAACTGGCACATAATTGCCGATCCATACGCTGCCGATTCTGTTTCGGGGAAAGTTTTTAAACTCTGGATTGATCACAGTGTGAATGCAACAGCATCCAATAAGTACGAATACATGGTGGTTCCAACCGTTTCGCCGGCAAAATTAAATGAATTTGTTCAACATACCGGGATTGAAGTGCTGGAAAACAATGCAAATGTTCAGGCGGTGAAGCTCCGGAATGATTCGTTGTTTCAGTTCGTTTTTCATAAACCTGTGCAGGTTAAAACCTTTTCGAAAGATGATTTTATTTTGTCAGAAACAAATGGACTGGTGATGATTGGTAAAACGCCGGGCAATGCGCTGCAACTAACGGTTGTCGATCCGACCCAACTGCAAAAGACGTTCAAACTGTTTTTAAGCGGAAAATATACGGGAAATTTTTCAACCTATAACGAGTTAAAAGACCGGACGGAGTTTGTGATTCCATTGCCCAAAAAGGGATTTGCAGGAAGTTCGGTTGTGTTGGAATTGAAACAGAAATCCTCCACTTACATTCCACTTGCCAGGATATCCGCCAAATGAATTCCTTTAACCGCTAATTTATTTTTGGAACAATAGCCGTTTATATTCATCATGCACGAGGCTTCCGTGGTTACAACATATTCGGCTCCGGTAGCCACGGCATTAATTACTTTCTTCTCAGCCATGGCGGTGGAAATGGCCGGATTCTTTACGGCAAAAGTTCCACCAAACCCGCAACAGGTTTCGCTTTCTTCCATCTCAATCAGTTCCAGACCGGCCACCTGAGCCAGCAGTTTGCGGGGTTCATCTTTGATGCCGTATTCCCGGAGAGCGGAACACGAATCGTGAAAGGTAACTTTATGTGGAAACGACGCACCCAGCTTCTCCACTTTCAATACATTGACCAGAAAATCGGAGAGTTCGTAAACTTTTGATTTCAGCAGAGCATGTTGTTTTTGCAATTCAGGTTTGTCGGCAAATAATTTGTGGTAATGATGAATTACAAAGCTCGAACACGAACCCGAAGGAGAGACGATGGGCATATCTGCATTAAAATCAGTCAGGAATTTCTCTGCCAGACCAGACGCTTCGTCCCAATATCCGCTGTTGAAGGCCGGTTGTCCGCAACACGTTTGATTCGGATTGTAATGAACCGTACAACCGGCTTTTTCAAGAATTTTTATGGTGTTAAATCCCGTTTGAGGATATAGTTGATCGATATAACAGGGGATAAATAGTTGTACATCCATGCTGCGGGTATTTGTTTCTTTTTTATAAGGTTATAGCGGGCGGACAACCATGTATCCGGTTATGTTTCCAAGCTGTGAGATATATTTTGCAAAAGGCTCCGACGAGATTTCCACTTTCTGACCGGTTTCCGATGCATGTAATAAATATAAAACTCCACCCAGTCGAAAGGCAATACCTACATGCGAAATTCCAATTCCGGGCACCTTCGATGTCAGACAAAGAATGTCGCCGTTGCGGATTTTACTATTTACCGGGACGTTTTTTGGGATATAAAAATACATGCGGTTTGAGATGTTTTTCTCAACAGCTTTCATTTCCGAATTAATTTCGGGATTACTCATTTGAGCATACATTCCGGGATTGTGACTCATAAAATCGAGTGCCAGTGGCATGGATTTGCCACCAAAGCCCGGTGTCAGATTAATTACCTTTGCTTTGGTTTCGTTGTTGGCAATCCATTCGGTAAAATAGTGGAGCCGCGAACTGTAATCGTTCACCACTCCGTTGCGGTAGCGGATATCTCTGAGTTCGTTGCAATACGTTTCGAAACTCGGCTCTTTACTCTTCAATGTGTGAACCAAAGCCAAACAACTCTCCACCAGTGTTACGCAGTCAAACTGACGTAGATTCACCACCAACCGTTCGTTTTTGCCGCAAACTTCCAGCGTTTTGGCAGCATACGGTGCGTCCATTAGGTAAACAGCTGTTTGAATCACTAAATCGCCCACTGCCGATTGTTTTTTTGATTCCATGGAATGAATATACCGGTGAAAAATAATGGTATCCATTTTCTGATAGATAACACCTTTGTCTTCACCGAAAGCGGAATGCATCCCGATGAAGCTAATAAATAAGAACAGATATTTAATTTTAGTCATTATTTTCAGCATAAGTTTATTTGAGATACTCCACTTTCAACCTGAGAAAGTTTCATTCACTAAAACAGAAATTTCGGGGTTTTATTATGTTTTACTTAGGTTTTGCTAATGTGAAATTTGCATAAACCGGCAAATGATCCGAATATCCATCCTGATATTTCATTCCTTCGTACGTTCGGAAAGGCTGTTTCCCCAAATAGGTATCATCTGCTTCAAGCAAGAATTCAGCATCATAAAAACAAGCGTCATTTTGTGTTGTATAAACCGTATTTTTTTGTTTTAATAAATTTCCCGAAACAATTATCTGATCCAGCGCACCCCATTCACCGTTATGTTTATTCGAGCCTTTGCCTTCAGCATGTAATTTATACATTAAATTGTATAAGTCCTGATTTGAAATTGAATCGGTCAATGGTTTGGCTTTCAGTACTTCCTGTAAACTTGCATTCATGGGAAAATCATTGAAATCACCCATAATAATAACATTAGCTTTTTTGTTTGTCGCAAAAATACTATCCACTTTCAATCGTAAAACCGATGCCACAAAGGTACGTTTATCATCCGATTCCATTTCACCTCCAAGTCGCGACGGAAAATGACACACAAATACATGCAACGTATCGCTTGAGGGAATTATTCCAGAAGCAAAAAGAATATCGCGTGTTTTGTTGTTGGGTGCATTCGGAAAATTAATACGTATAGCTTCATCATGTATCGGTCTGAATTGCTGAGGTTGATATAAAAGAGCCACATCAACTCCTCTTATATCGGGCGATTCGTGATGGAGATATTTGTATCGTAGATTTTTTAATCCCGAATAACGGGTTAAATCAAACAAACATTTATCACTTTCAATTTCGCATAAACCTACCAGTGCAGGAGCGTCCCAACCGCCAATAGCAGTAATTACTTTGGCAATATTGGCTTGCTTTTTCAGGTATTTAGTTGTGTTCCAACCTCTCATTCCTGAAGGTAGATACTCGCTGTCGTCAGTTAATGAGTCATCCACACAATCGAAATAATTCTCCACATTATAGCACATGATTTTGAAGTTCTGTCTTTCGACTTTCTGTGCATAAAGCGCACAGAAAATGAAGAGTAAAACTAATAAAGTCAGGAACTTTCTCATACTGAAGTTTTAAAACTTATTACATGCAAAGATAAATATTATTTTTTAAACTTTTTCAGAAAGGTAAGACGAAAGAAATACCGTGTCAAGGTGAAAAATAACAATGCTGACTCAGTAAATCGAATGATTAGAAATTACTTCGTTGTTGGTTGCCACTGATAGGCACCCAAGTCCGGTTTATTGTCAATCATTCGGTTGTTTCCGTTCAAATCAAGCGGAAATTGTGCAGCAACTGTAGGGTCGGCAATGCCACGAACCGGAGAAATAGAATCGGGCATAAAGTTGAAATAAGTTCCTTTCACATAATCATAACGATTGCTTTTAAATATCAGGGTGTCTTTTGGTTGCGACCATCTGAGATTTGTAAACTGAGCCAACTTCAACGAGTCCATTTTTCGGATATAACAATGATCGAAAGTTCCCCGATAAGCATCAATATAACGGGTTGCCAAGGTAAATTCATTGGATGCAGCTCCTGTGATGATACAATTTCTGAAAACAGATTCCATTGGCGCTGTGCGGTTGAGATTCATAATCATAACAGCAGGATTTTTATCCCGCATAACCGGTTGAACATCGCTGTTGTTGAAATAGTTGACTAGTGTACTTTGTATAAACGTGTGTTTCCCGCCGTTCAGATAAACTGTAAAACTGCTTGTGTTGGATATTTCGGAGTTTGTAACCAACACATTTCCGTTTTGAACTACCAATCCGTAAAGCAGGAAGTTATGAATCTTACAATCCGAAATCTCAAGGTTTGGTAGGTTATTTCTGTCGTTGTTGGAGAAATAAATTCCAACGTAGCCGCTGTTCATATTCACATGCCGAAACACGTGATTTCCACCTTTCCAAAGCAAATAAACGCCGTCCCACTGACCAGCAACATTATTATAAGGAAACGGAGTGGCAAATTTGATTTTATCCAATCGGTCACCACGCATGAGAATCGGTTTTTCAGCCGTTCCTTCAGCTCTCAGATTACCGTATACAACCAGATTGGCTTTGTTGTGGAAATAAAGTCTCGTTCCGGGTTCCAGCGTCAGCGTCTTGGCTGTATCAACGGCTAAATAGCCATAAACCAGATAAGGTTTTTTAGCTGTCAACGTGGAGTCGTTGCGGATATATTTGTTCCGGAGTGGTTCCATATCCTGTCCGTAAGCCTGTAGCTTCACATTTTGATTCACTCCGTTTGTACGGAAAACCAACGAATCTTCGATAAACAGGGGTGAGTCTAAATTGTTGGGATCTACCGTGAGTTGAACAAATATATACAAACTGTCGTGCGGACGGATTTCTATATTTTCGAATTGATTGTTGGCATTCAACGTGCCATCCACATTAATTTTAAAAGGAGATTGTTTGCCGCCTGCCAACGTGATAGCACTGATTTTTACAGCCAGACTATTGCGGTTATAAACCAGAATTTTGGATGTAGCACTGCCAATAGACGTAAATACTGTATCGAATGCAAGTGTGTCTTTTGAGAATTTAAGAACGTTTTTTGAGTTGGTTGTGAAAATATCTTCATTACACGAAGTAATTCCAACCGAACAAAAAATAAGTATGAGCGATGAAAGAACAGCTAAAGTTATTTTAGTTTTGGATGTCATGGTATATAGAGAAATGTTTCAGGGATTAACGCAGAATAATGAATTATATTTTCGGCAAATTTACATCAAAAGATGACTTTTTCATAATTATACCTTATATTTGTACTAATAAATAATAAAATAAAAC
>Ga0302207_1000696_pt1 | contig 13444 bp, 13 predicted proteins | sample II_Fen_E2_2_FD_198792 | JGI IMG/M metagenome (GOLD analysis project Ga0302207, IMG submission 198792) | Peat permafrost microbial communities from Stordalen Mire near Abisko, Sweden - II_Fen_E2_2 | ecosystem: Environmental > Terrestrial > Soil > Wetlands > Permafrost | place: Sweden: Abisko...
GGAAAGAATAGCTACCACTAACAGTACGTTATGTGCCATTAAAAAAAAACTAAAAATATGAAGAAAAGTCTGATCGTTTTGATTGTTTTAATTATTAAGACAAATTTATCATTCAGTCAAGATGTGAAATTTACATGGAAATTCTATACTTCATTTGATTATACATACGAAGTAATTGTTGATAATTTTTTTTCGAGATGCTTCCTAACTATTACTGGCGACAATGAATCGCGAGAAAAAGAAATAATAAAAAAAGAAATTCAAATTAAGAATGTCGACAGTTTGTTCACATTCTTAGAGAATTATGATTTTCCCATAAGAACAAGAGGCTTAGCAGATACTTTACGCACTTATTACAAAACCAAAATCCTTCCTAAAAAGAATTTGGTTTATGCTAATGGACTTATATTTGATATAAAGTTATTTCCATTTGAAAAAGATGGCAAATTTTATGGATATGACAAGAAACTAAAAAAATGCTATGTTGAAGAAATTGTAATGACAGCCTTTTTAGACGGAAATTCATATCACGGAGAATTCACAAAGCGAAATTCTAACAGAACATACAGTATTATTTCATCAAGACTTTCAACTAATGACGTAAGATTGAATTTAATGGTTTTAGATTTAATCGAAAGAAATGACGCAACACATCATTTTTTCAGACTTAGAGAATTTATTGAAAGTGACAAACCATTAAATGGGGAAGACAGAAATCAAAAGAGGTTTCTTAAAAGCGACAAACAAACGACCGAAAATTAACGGCACATAATACATTGGGCTACATCCTCTGTCCTTACGTATCTGTTGGTAAATAGGATAACGGTATTCTACTGTTGGGTTCCAGTAACTGATGGAGCTATTATATATTTAATAAGCATATCCGGGAGAAGAGACTGTAAACGCTCCCACAAATGAAACATCCTGAGCATCAGGGTATACCAAATGCCCATAGCCGGGTTGTTGGCTGCAAGCAAAACAAACTTCGACTGACTGATTAAAACTCTGATTGACAGAAACAGTGGACAGAACAATAAGAAAAAACAAAATTATAAGAATGACAAAATTTAAAAACTCAATTCTGGCCGGGATAGCATTCGGACTGATATTCGGAACTTTTCAGGCATTTAGCTATGGTATAAATTATGCTCTGATTGCGGGACCGGTTTCAGGCCTGCTATTTGGACTATTCATGCATTTGTTTGTACATTCAAAAGCGGTTAAACGTCAGACACAAATTGATACCGAATACGGGGAAAGCATCATTCTCTCGGGAGGAGCAAATCACTTGAAAAATTGTGAGGCTGTTGGTGGAATGCTTTACTTGTTGAGTGATAAACTTCAATTTAAGTCTCACCGTTTTAATCTGCAGAATCACGAACTTACGATTCACCTTGACCAGATTAAAGACGTGACTTTTTATAACAATCTTGGGATCATTCCTAATGGTCTTGCCATTTCTTTGAAAGACGGCAGACAAGAGAAATATGTTGTTAGCGGCAGACAACACTGGAAAACTGAAATCGAGAAACTGGAAGCAAGCACGGACAATTGAAAACAAGAGTAATATTAAAATACAAATGAAAAAATGAAATGTCTTTACTATTTTCTAATCACTTTGTTATTGTTTTCATGTAAGGATAACAGTCCTGTTGAAAAAGATGCCCCACTCGTGGTTAGCAGTACATCTGTCACCCTAAGTAATACTAAGACCTATGCCGAAATTACGATTATAAAGGGTGCAGGGAATTATAAAGTTAGAAGCTCAAACGAGGCTGTTGCCCAGTATGTGCTGATTGACAACAAGCTCTATATTACAGGTTATAATGTTGGCAATGCAATTATTACACTGACGGACCAGGATAAAAATCAGGTGCAAATCAAGGTCACACTCAATGAATTAATTGCCAGGGTATATCCTGTATCAACTATCGTATTTATTAAAACAGGCGAAACCAAATATATAACGAGTACTGATCCTAATCCGCTGTATTCACTTATGGATACAGCTTCGGTAATTCAGGTAGGGGGAACGGCGAACAACCTGCAAATTACAGGCAGAAAAACAGGGATTGCCAATTTATATTATCTGTTAGAATACTGGCCAACCACGATATACGATATTCAGGTTGTCGATCATTACTCTTTTACGGTATCACCCACAACAGATGTGCTACGACTGGCTTTAGGAGCTGAATCAGACTTCTATGTTTTATCCGGTTGTGGAAACTATACTTTAACTGTTTCGAACACGAATGTCCTATCAGCTGAACTTCTTGCATGGCCTGTTGAACCTCTTCGCTATCAGGATAATCCCCGTATTGTGCACATTAAAGCCCTCAAGAGTGGCAGTTCGGAACTTAAAATAACGAATGCAGAAACATCTGAGGTGAAAACAGTGACAGTCACTGTGGGGTAAGATAAAGCACACTGTCCTTCGGGAATGTTGGTTAAATAGGATAAGGTGTGCTGGCAGTTGGGTTCTAGTAGCAGACTGGAGCCTTTATACATTGAATGAGCACATAAGAAAGGACGGGCAGTGAAGGCTTCTGCAAATGGAATATCCCGGGTATCGGGTATGCCAAATACAGATTGCCTCAGTCGTTAAGATAATTATAAAAAAAATAAAATGAGACAAATAAGCTTCACTTTAGTCCGTGCATTAGGACTTTTTGCTTGCAACACGAAACAGGTTGACAAAGCAAAAATATCTAACGACGCTATAAAACAACTATTTCGACTTCTAAAACCGACTTTATAACAAACAAGTCAGTTGACGGAGTTACGATCGGAGAAAAGATAACTGATTTTATGTCTGTGGTTCGACAATGTTATAGCGTAAAGAAAGAAAAAATGTATTTAGAGGCTGACAGCTTTGATATATTTAATGTTTACGAGAAAGGACAAAAAATCTATTCCGTTGAGACAAACTTAGACAAACCAGACATTATAGACAGAATATGGGTTTATGGAACAAAATTTAAAACTGAAAAAGGGATTGGAGTTGGTTCAATCTTAGCAGAAATAAAGTCAAAATATACTGTTGAAAGTATTAGCACAGAAGGTGAAGGTGGATTGCAGGTAAAAGTAAAAGAAATGTCTGTTGGAATTATTATGGACAACTCGAAATTGCCAAAAGATTGGTGGGAAAAGATGGATAATAAAGAATTACCAGAAAATTTACCGATTGAGGAAATAATAATAATCGGAGAAATATCAAACTAGGAAAACTCTCGTAAACGATAGAATAATAAAGAAACAATAAAAAATAACTGTACAATAAACGCTTATGGGTCATTGGCTGGCTGACATGCAATTAGCAGGTGTTGCTCCCGCATTCACTTTGTAGCAGGGAGACAGTGAACGCTCCTGCAAAACGCCAAATTCCCATAGCCTTGGACTTTAGGTGTGAGTGTAAAAAAAAAGACATTTCCTCATATTCAAAATTTAAAAGTTATATGTATGAAAAAAACTATGTTACTATTTACATTTTCTATTCTGATTGGAATGATTGTTTCTGCACAAAAACCAAAAGCAGATTTTGACGTTAATGTTAGATATGACTGCTCTTTAGCAACACCAGCGTATGTAAACAAATCTATTGGAGCCGTGCAGTATTTTTGGAAAACTAGTGCATGGGGTTTTACAGAATGTTTCGAACCTGTCGGATATAATTATTCACAAGCAACTTCTCTTTCCACCACCCTAATTGCTATTGCAGCAGATGGACAACGTGATACGCTGACTAAAATAACAGACATTACCATCACGAAGGCAATTATAAAGTACGATAAACCAGACTCAATGTATTATGCGCCCGTTACTATCCAATTTTTTAATGAATCCTATCTACGACCGGGCACAGATTCATTGACTTACAGTTGGAACTTTGGCTATGGAATCGAATTAAATAAAAAAAATCCTGTCTACAATTTTGAAACTGCCGGAACCTATAATGTTAACCTTACAGGGAAATCAGCTAATTGCGAAACTGGAACTTCGGTAATGATTATTGTTAAAGACACAGCTCAACGTGATGAGTTTTCTTTCATTAAATCAGGTTGTAATCAAGACAATAATCTGTTACCCGTACCATATGACTTTGGAAAAAAATACGATATATTAAATGATACTCTGAAAATACGTGGAATATATTACGGAAATTGCGGAACGAAAAAAACTGCAACAATTCGATACAAGGGAGACACAATCGTGATTAAATCTTGGGAAGTCGGTCCATTAGCCACTTGTAGTTGTGAATATTATTTTGAAATCAATATCCCTCATTATGCAAAAGATTCTGCCATTATATTGTTTAACGGCGAAAAAATTAAATCAACTCTTACTGCTATTCATCAAGTTAACAAACTAGATCAATCTATTCGCATTTTTCCGAACCCTGTATCTGACAACTTTCTGTTGGAAACTGATGACAATTCTATATTTCCTGTAACTACGATTATAAAAGATACCGACGGTCGGAAAATAATGGAAAACAGCGTAAGCACAAGTAAAACAAACATAAATACCTCTGACTTAAAGTCCGGAATATATGTTTTGTATTTGTATTCAAAGCAAGGTTTTGCGACAAAAAAGATAATAAAGATTTGAAACCAATTTCTCTATTACGACAGGAATTAATGAACTTTTTGGAAAAGAAACATAATGGAAATACCTAACACACAACACAGACCTCGCATGTTCATTGGCTGGCTTACATGCAATTAGCATGTTATGCATACAGGACATTGATTGGAATTATGGAAACCAGCACAAGCTACTGTTTTCCAGAATTCGAAATAAAGGAGAATAAGGTTGGATTCAGGGGGTATCGGTTTTCTACGAAGGGTGAGCAAGGGGAAAAATAAGGTTATAAAAAAACAAAACCCGGAAGCATGAATTTCTTCAGCATAACCGGGAATAAGATGATGCAAACAGAATACATTAATTTGAAATATGTATCCCAGTCCGCCCGGATATTTTGGTTAAACAGGATAATGGTACGCTGGTGTTAGGTTCCGCTAATAGATGGATCTTTTATAGATTTAATGAGCATATCCGGTAGGACGAGGAGGAACTGTAATTAGTTCAAAGATGATAACTCTTATTACATACAAAGGATTTGACTTATATTAATCAGAGTACAAAAATTAATTTACTAACGAAGATGACACAGATAACAATACCATATCACTTATTCATACCAGCATTGATAAGTTTGATTCTATTCTTACTAATTATAGCTCTTTGGACAAAGATTTTTAGTCGTTCAAAAAAGAAATCAGTTTGGGTGAGCATATTTTTTTTTCTGATAATTTACACTATTATAGTTGGTAGTGCAACATTTGAAGATATTTATTGTCAATGGGATTTGAACAAATACGACCTAAACATGAACAGAGTCTTTAGTGGAAATGAAATTAACACGAATCAACAAGCAGCATTAGAGAGATTAATAAATGATTTAGGTCGAAACTTCACCGTTTTTACTGGACTAATCTTTTCTGGTGTGATTTCATTGTTTGTATTTATAATCGGTACTGGAATCGAAAAATACAGAAAATTAAAAAGCGAATAAGAACTTGTGCTAATATATAGAATCTTGTCCTTACGGATATGAAGGTTAAATAGAATAACGGTATGCTAGTTGTTGGGTTCCGGAGACATATGGAGCTTTTATAAATTTAATGAGCTTATTCGGGGTCACGGGTCGTTAGTAACAATTTTATAAAATAAAAAAACTTAATGAAAAAAATAATGATTTTCTTGTTGCTGTTTATCCTCTTCAGTTGCGACAATGATAAGACAGAAAGAATTACTTTTTTAAGCTTGCAACCGAGAGTTATTACAGACAAAAATAATAATTCAGAGATTTTTGTTGAAAAGTATCTTGAATATTGCCCTCATATTGGCAATCAAATAAAAATTGCCAAATCAGAAGGACACTATGAACTTGACAACAAATCAACTCCAAAGTTTGGCTTGGATAAGTTTTATTCGTATAAGTACGATGCAAAGATTAAATCAGCATTAAAAAAATTATTTTCAACTGAATATAAAAATTCATACTTTAGAAAATTAAGTGATGAAAAAAGTGATGATAGGAATTTAAATTTCATTGTCATTGAGAAAGGTAAAGTGACAAGAATGATTTTATATGAACACCGCAAATTGCCTCTTGACCTCAAAGAAATAGATACGATGATTAGTGACATTTTTAATTCTAAGGCACTGATTCCGTCTAAAAGGAATATCTCTGAAAATATAATTTACAGCTTACAAGACAGTTTATTTAACCGAAATCCACCTCCCAGACTATTAAAGTCGTCAGTAAAATTTGATGCTCCTGTAATTGAAGAGATAGTGAAATAGGTAAACTGAACAGAAAATTAGCTTGAAACCCTGTCCTTTCGGGATATGTTGGTTGAATAGGATAAAGTGTGGCTTATATACAATTCATGAGCATATCCGAGATGATGGAGATGAGAATAGAGTGATTCCAAACCGGGTGAAAAGTGAAGTTGAATTCAAAAACTTAAAACAGATAAGAGCCTTAAGTTAAATAAACTATTGAATTATAGAGTGTTTACGATTAGACATTTAATAATAAAACTACAAAATGCTGAAGTTTATATAAGGTCACCCGGGTGACTATATAAATTGTTAGCTACAATAATAAAAAAATCAGATGTTTGGAAACCGAAGAAAAAGGATTAAAGAGAAATTGATTCGTGAGTTTGGAAACTTAAAAGTCGATTCATTCGATTTTGAACAAATAGAAAACTATTTCCGAAAAAAAGATCATACAACAGCTTTTCAGACTTTATCTGATAAAACCTGTAACGATCTGGATTTTCAGGAATTATTCATGTTTATCGACCGGACTAATTCTAAAGTAGGACAACAATATCTCTACAATAAACTAAGAACAATTCCTTTACACAGTTCAAAAAATGCCCTTCACGAAAAGTTGATCGGGGAGTTTACAAATAATCCCGACTTCAGGGTATCTGTCCAGAGTCAATTGAGCAAACTGAATGAAAGGGAAGTTTATTATATTGCCTCTCTGTTTCAGGATGAAATTTTAAAACCGCCTAAATGGTATTTCATTGTTCCGTTCTTGTCGTTTACAAGTGTGTTATCGTTTATAATGGTGTTCTTCAATCCTGCATTCTTCATTGCACTGTTGGGCTTATCCTTAATCAATATTGTCATTCATTTTAGTAATAAAAAGAATCTGTTTAATTATTTCAGCTCAATACCTCAACTGTCGAAACTGAACACCGTAGCTCAGGAATTATTTAAGAATGATAGTTTGAAAGAAATTAATCCGGATTTAATGAAATCGGCTGGTGTGCTGAATAAAGTCAACAACAGAATGTCGGTCTTTAATCTGGAAGCAGGTATACAAAGCGACCAACAGATGTTCTTTTGGGCAATACTGGAGGTTGTAAAAATAGTTTTCCTGATAGAACCGTTGTTTTTATTTGGAACTTTGAAGCGTATAGACACAAAAAGAGCCGAAATTGAGGAAGTATTTCTGTTTGTCGGGGAAATAGATGCTATTGTATCCATTGCGTCACTTCGCAAAGGGTTGACTAACTTTTGTACACCGAAAATCAGTGACGGACAAAAAAGACTTTTTGCTCAGGAAGTATATCATCCGTTGATTGAAAACTGTGTGAAAAACAACCTGAAAGTGAGCGACAAATCAATTTTGCTCACCGGGTCAAACATGTCAGGGAAAACGTCATTTATCCGTACTATCGCTCTGAATGTAATCACCGGATTGACTATAAACACGTGCTTTGCAGAACAATTTTCTATGCCTAGAGTACGTATCTACTCTGCCATACGGATCAGCGATGATCTGATGAACGATAAAAGCTATTATTTTGAGGAAGTGATAACAATCAAAGAAATGATAGATAAAAGCAACAGCGAGAACTTAAATTTGTTCCTGCTCGACGAGATATTTAAAGGAACTAACACTGTTGAGCGTATTTCTGCCGGCAAAGCTGTTTTATCGTCATTGAATAAAGAGAATAATATTGTTTTTGTATCGACCCATGATATTGAATTAGCTGATCTATTAAAGGAGGAGTATGATTTATATCATTTCAGCGAAATAGTGGACCATAAAACAGTTGATTTTGACTACAAGATAAAAGAAGGGAAATTAAAGAACAGAAATGCTATCCGGATTCTTCAAATCAATGATTATCCCGAAAGTATCATCAAGGAAGCTATTGAAATATCGGAAGTACTTGACAAAATTACGGTGGCCAATACATGCGCATGGGACATTGGCGGCTGAGGTTATCCAGCAGGTTTTGCACCCAGGACATTGAGTGGGATTATGAAAACCGGTACAAGCTACTGTTTGCCATTATCCGAAATAAAGGAGAATAATGTTGGGTTCAGGGGGTTAGGTTTTCTACGAAGGTTGAGAAAGGGGAAAGATAAGGTTATAAAAAAACGGAAGCATGAATTTCGTACTCCCGCAAATGGAACACCCCGGGGTATCGGGTATGACAAATGCTGATAACTCGATCGTTAGAGCAACTGTAAAAAAAAATAAAGACGACTTAGATATAATAATATGACAGGTCTCAAATCAAATAGAATAAACAGCAATGAGCTTTTTATGAAAGCCTACAAATTGGCTTATGAATCAAAAACTAAAGATAAACCCTGGAATGAAATTTTCAAGTTATGGTTAGAAGCAGCATTGAACGAACATGTTAGAGCTCAATTTTATGTTGGAACATGTTACGACTTTGGACTCGGAGTTGAAAAGAATATCCAAAAAGCATTTGACTGGTATATGAAAGCTGCATTGAAAGGAAAAATGGAAGCTCAATTTAATATCGGGTTTTTCTACCACAACGGGGAGTTAGTGGAGCAGGACTATGAAAAAGCAATTTATTGGTATTCTCTAGCTGCAAATCAAGGTGACACGGAAGCTCAAAGAGATCTGGGATATTGCTATGTTTATGGTTATGGTGTAGAACAAGATTATGAGAAAGCAATTTATTGGTACAAAAAAGCTGCTTCAAAGAATGACAGAAAGGCTTTATATAATATTGGACTTTGCTATGAATATGGAGATGGAGTTAGACAATCATATCGATGGGCGAAACATTATTTCACAAAAGCAAGTGCCTTAAAATACATAAAAGCAACTTATAAATTGAAGAAATATAACGACTAAAACAACTGCTGCGAAAACACTTAATGTTCATTGGTTGGTCGAAGTGCAATTAGCATGTTTTGCATACAGGATATTGAGTGGGATTCTAGAAACCGACACAAGCTACTATTTGCCAGAATCCGAAATAGAGGAGAATAAGGTTGGGTTCAGGGAGTATCGATTTTTCTACGAAGGTTTAGAAAGGGGAAAGATAAGGTTATAAAAAAGACCGAAAGCATGAATTTCTTGAGCGACAACCGGGAATAAGAGTCTGCAAACAGAATACATTCATTTGAAATATATTTCCCTGTACCTCGGGATAAGTTGGTTAAAACAGGGTAACGGTATGCTCCTGATGGGTTCCGGTTACAAATGGAGTTTTTATACAATTCATGAGCATATCCGGGAGAACGGTAAACAAAAAATAGCTGATTTAGGTTATTACACAGGAACAATTTAATTTTCACATTATGGCTACAATTTTAAAATCAGAAAACAGAGAATTTAAAGAAGATGCAAATAAGATTGACAATTTCAGAATCCTCTCAGACATTTCGAGACTAAAAAATGGAATCAAGCCTGAGTATTTAAACTTTGACTTGAGACAATTAAATCCGGAACAGTATTCAGCACCGTATCATTTTCATAGATATGCTGAGGAATTGTTTATGATTATTTCAGGTTCAGCCACTTTAAGAACTCCAACTGGATTGGACATTGTAAATGCCGGAGATTTGATGTTTTTCGAGATTGGCGAAACCGGAGCTCACCAACTGTTCAATCACACCACTGAACCTTGTACATACTTAGATATAAGAACTTTTATTGGACACGATGTTGCTGAATATCCGGACTCCAATAAGATATTTCTTGCACCTTCACGTGATATTTTCAAGAAAGACTCAACGGTGAACTATTTTGAAGGAGAGGAAAACATTAAAAAGAAATGGGAACAACTGAAAGAGAAACACGACTGAAAACGGCAATCTACGACTGTATAACACACTTATGGACATTGGCCGGCTGAGGTGAATTTAGCAGATTTTGTATACAGGACATTGATTGAAATATGGAAACAGGCAAAAGTATCCTTCAGGATATGTTGATTTAATAGGATAACGATGGTACCAGTTGTTGGGATTATAAATTAAAAAAAACTGGTGTGACACTTTGTACCTCTGAATAAGATTTCTGTTCCACTGAAACCTGAGAGATGAGTATTAAGAAATGAATCATACTTTACATCAATTACTACTAAAAACTCATCCCGCTAATTTAAAATATAAGCCTAATTTAAAATAGTAAGACTGCTTATTTTAAATTAAGCCATATTTTTAAAATAAGCATTATCTTTGTTCTAAAAATAACGAACAAATGAAAACATTCAAATCAGGCAATATTCAAAATCAAGGTTATTATAAAAGTTTTCAGCCAGGTTTTATCAATAAGCAATGGGTTTTGGATGATATGGAAATTCTGCAATTACTTTCCAAAGCAGATCGTCAATTGGGAAGATTGGATATGTATTCAGAATATATCCCCAATATAGATTTGTATATCAGTATGCATGTGTTAAAAGAAGCTACTCAAAGCAGTAAAATAGAAGGCACTAAAACTAACATTGAAGAAGCATTATTGGAAAAAGAAGATATTGTTTTTGAGAAAAGAGATGATTGGGAAGAAGTTCAACACTACATTGCAGCAATGAATAGAGCGATTGATAGGTTGAAAGATCTACCTTTCTCAACAAGACTTATTAAAGAGACTCATAAAACCCTTCTTGAAGGATCAAGAGGCAAGTACAAAATGCCCGGAGAGTTTAGGACCAGTCAGAATTGGATAGGTGGGGCATCGATTAACGATGCCGCTTTTGTACCACCTGTCCATACGTCTGTAGAAGAGTTAATGAGCGATTTGGAAAAGTTCGCACATAATCAGGATTATTATTATCCTGAATTAATGAAAATTGCACTTATTCATTATCAATTTGAAACAATACACCCTTTTTTAGATGGAAATGGAAGAGTTGGCCGACTTTTAATAACTTTATATTTGGTAGATAAAGGGATACTTAAAAAACCTGTTTTATACTTATCTGATTTCTTTGAAAAGAACAGACAACTGTATTATGAAAATCTGATGAATGTACGAACTAATAATGACTTAAAACAATGGATAAAGTTTTTTTTGGTAGGGATTATTCAAACAGCAGAAAAAGGGGTTGAGACATTTGATTCTATTTTGAAACTTAAGAAATCAATTGAAGACAACATCCAACTAGTTGGAAATAGAAGTAGCCATTTATTGAAAATTATGGAATACCTTTACCAAAGACCAATTCTAAGTGTGACTAAAGTTATAGAATTAACGGGAGTTTCATCTGCAACAGCTTATAGAATTATTGACGAAATGACTAAAATGGGCATTTTAAAAGAAATAACTGGTTCAAAAAGAGGAAAAATATATACTTTCGATACTTATATTAAGCTCTTTAACTAAGATTATTCATGTCTGGTATTTTTTATTCAAGATATAAGTCGAATTATAATCGGATTTCTAATAGTAAAATTCATACGTTTCCCCTTATTAGCAGAAAGATGTTGAATAGCATATACATACAAGCGAACCACTGCTAACTGTATATGATAAAGTAAATAAGGTTGAAATAAACCAATATTCCTTTTGATTGTTTATTCCGTGTATTGAATTAAAACAGAAAAATATATCGGTAATTCAAGCTGCATCTATTTAAAAACCAAATGCAGGAATTTCAATCTGGAGATTATAAAGGCTAAAAACGGTACTATAATAAATAAAAAACGGAAGCCTGAATTTCTTCATCGATGACCAGGAATAAGTAGTTGGAACAATACAATGTCTTTTTTTATTCTTCTTGAAATATGACCTCTCCCCCTACCCTCTCCCAAGGAGAGGGCGATAGAGCTGAGGGTTTATTAAGTTTGATTTAAAAATAATAGGACGTTATATATTTCCCATTACTTAAGAATCTGCAAACATAAATCATTCATTTGAAATAAGTATAAAAGATGGTACAATGTAAAAACTGCGACAACGAGTTCGAGGGTAAGTACTGCAATAATTGCGGGCAAACGGCAGCAACCCACCGCCTGAATTTCAAGTTCCTCTGGCACGACATACAGCACGGGATATTTCATTTCGACAATGGTTTGTTACACTCGCTCGGGCAATTGTGCCTGCGCCCGGGACACACCATTTACGAATACCTGGAAGGCAAAAGAGTGAGCCACTTCAAGCCTCTATCGATGGTGGTAGTGTTGGCTACTGCTTACGGACTCCTAAAACATTTTTTCCTTCACGAAGTAAAAGTACCGGCTAAAATACTTATTAACAACACGAGCGTAAATTCGGCTACCATCAATGGCGTCCTCGAATGGGTGAACAGCCATGGAGCCATCATGGCACTCCTTGTTATCCCGATCTATGCACTGGCTTCATTCCTGGCGTATCGGAAAGAGAATTTCAACTTCGTGGAACACCTAGTGCTGAACGCTTATACCAGCAGCCTGAGGCTCTTCGTGACCATCATCCTGTTTCCACTGGTGGTGCTGACTCAACACAGCAGCGGAAGCGATATCGTATCCACAGCGACCACCGTGCTGGAAGTGGTGGTGACGTGCTGGTGCTTCCTGCAGTTTTTCAGCAATCTGAAGTGGTCGGTTGCCCTAAAGAAACTGATCCGCATGTATCTGATCTTTTTACTGGAAATCATAGTGATTGGCGCCATACTGGTTACACTTATCGTGTTGTTCGTATACCAAACTAAAATATAACTATCTGATTCAGAAATAATCCGCAAAGTAACGTATTAATCCATACTACATAAATAATCTTTAAAACCAAGAGACATGAAAAAACTTGTATTTTTAATGATCGCACTGATATGTTTTACAGGACTAAAGGCAAATCCACTTGAGCCTTCACCAGCCGTGATTGAATTGTCGGAAATTGCATTCGAGAGTAATGGAAACTGGGTCATAGAACTTCAGTATTATAATTATAACCACTCGAATGAATATAAATCCATTGACAGTATTTTTATTAGCAGCTCAACGAGTAAAGCGAAATTGAAGAGGTTTAAAATTGGAGAGGAAACCGGGGTTATCATGGTTCGTCAGGATAGTTTGCTGTCCAACCTGACGATAAACCCTTTGAGTGACAGCATACGAGTGACGTTTTTCAGGCGTTCATACTCCTCCACCGAAACGACCG
>Ga0302207_1000699_pt1 | contig 13425 bp, 10 predicted proteins | sample II_Fen_E2_2_FD_198792 | JGI IMG/M metagenome (GOLD analysis project Ga0302207, IMG submission 198792) | Peat permafrost microbial communities from Stordalen Mire near Abisko, Sweden - II_Fen_E2_2 | ecosystem: Environmental > Terrestrial > Soil > Wetlands > Permafrost | place: Sweden: Abisko...
CTTTTGCCGGTTATTTATTTTACCATGTTGTTTTATTTTTGGAAGGGACAAACTATTGGAAAGTATTTGCTGAAGATACAGGTAGTTTCTTTGTATCATAAGCAACTTGGATTGTGGCATTGTGTGGAACGAAGTCTGGGTTATTTTGCTTCTGGCCTTGAATTTGGATTTGGATTTATTCAGGCCTACTGGAACCCGAACCGCATGACGCTTCACGATAAAATGGGGGAAACCATTGTAGTGATTCGTCCGGAGAAGAAAAAACAGAAAGCTAAAACAAGAACTACTGCCAGGAAACGAGCGTGATTGATTTTATCAATGATAAAACTTACACCGGGTGAACCTGCAAATTACACATTTCTATTCCTGATTGAAATAAATTTATCAATATGAAACAATTAGTCGGAATAAATATTATTTTTGTTTATTAATTAATATTGAGCTATCTTCGTGACCGATTCACCGGCATCACATGATACCTCTGCCAAAGTGACCGTACCCTGAAAAAGGTCAAAAGTTGTTTTACACTTATCCATGAAAAGATTCATTCCGGGTTGTTTAAGTATTGTTTTTATACTGCTGTTTCTAGGTGGTTTTGGCAATACCTATGCTCAGAATTCACGTAATGCAGCCAACGATGCCGAATCGCTGGTTGTTTTCGACAGTATTGCAGCTCACATCGAGAAAAAAGGAAACATTCAGTTTTACTATAAACCGGAATGGTTTAGGAATAAAGTGTTCATAAAATCAATTGCCGACTTACCGTTGGATGAATGCCTGACCATAGTAAAACGATTAACTGATCTGAATTGTATTGCCGTAAATCCAACCAGTTATGTTTTTGTACCTGTACAGGTTCGTAACTTTTCGAATCGAACCGACCGGAAAGGCGTGTTGATAATCGGTGAGGAGAGTGATTTCGGACGATTTACCAGAGCTACTATTTCGGGGAAAGTGCTGGATTTAAAAACCGGTAAACCTCTCAGGAATGCGAGTTTAAGTATTGAGAAACTAAATGTCAGAACAACAACCGACAAGAACGGGAATTATTCATTGACCATACCTACCGGAGAATCTGTAGTCTGGTTAAATTATCCGGGTTACGAGGAAAATACCAAAAGTATACGGGTAGGAGGGAATGGGATTGTAAACTTTGAACTTTCCGATAAATCCATTCTGCTGCAGGAAGTTGTGATACTCGATAAAGCGCTGGATCTGAATATTATCAAAACCCAGATGAGCAGCATTAAACTGAATTCGAAGACGATCAAAGAATTGCCGAATTTCCTGGGGGAAAAAGATATTATCAAAAGTGTGACTTTGCTACCGGGAATTCAATCGACGGGTGAATTTGGCACGGGATTCTTTGTTCGCGGAGGTAGTCTGGATCAGAACCTGATTCTGGTGGAAGATGTACCTTTGTTTAATTCTTCACATGTTTTCGGACTTAATTCGGCTATCAATCCCGATGGCGTGAAGAATGTGACACTTCTGAAAGGAGGAATACCGGCCCGGTATGGTGAAAGAGCTTCTTCGGTGATGGATATCCGGTTAAATGATAATGCGGATAAACTGCAGTTTAAAGGGGGTGTGGGTTTATTGGATTCGAGATTGAATCTGGAAACTCCTCTGTTCAATAAAAAAGTCAACCTGTTGGTTGGAGGCAGAATCTCGTATTCCGATTGGTTGCTTCATGCCATGCCCGATGTTGATTTGAAAAACAGTTCGGCCGATTTTTATGATCTGAATGCACTGATCACGGTGCGAATGAATCCTAAAAACAGTTTGTCCTTTTTTGGCTACACAAGCAATGATGATTTCAGATTTGTAAAAACAAAGATGTATCAATACGACAACAGCTTGTTTTCAGCGCACTACAATCATACTTTTAATGATAAGTTATCATCTGTGTTTTCAATGGGTTGGAGTCGCTACCGGAGCACTATCAGCGAATCGGACAGTTTAAAACCCAACGATGCATACAAAATCCGTTTCTCCACCGGCTATTATGACGGAAAAATCAATTTCAACTGGCAACCTTCCGATAAACACAGTATTGATTTCGGTCTCAACTCCATAGTGTATGATTTGCAACCGGGAGCAGTATCTCCATTCGATTCGTTATCAACCGTTATCACGCAGAACTCGAATCATGAGAAAGGTCTTGAACTGGCCGAATATATAAGCGATAACATTAATTTCTCACCCGATTTAAGTGCCGAAATAGGATTACGCGTCAGCCATTTCGCTTATCTCGGACCAAACAGCCTTTATACTTTCAACGATAATACACCACATAATTTTCAGAATATTGCCGACACCGTATCATATGGCAATAACACGATTATAAAGTGGTATACGGGACTGGAACCAAGGATTTCGTTGCGTTATTCACTGAATAAACTGAGTTCGCTTAAGCTGAGTTACAACCGGATCAGTCAGTATATTAATCTGATTTCCAACACAGCAGTTATGTCGCCCACCGATGTATATAAACTGAGCAGTCCGAATGTCAAACCGCTGATATGTAATCAACTTGCTGTCGGGTATTTTCAGAATTTCAACGACAATGCCATTGAAGCTTCCGTGGAAATGTATTACAAGAAACTGGATAATATAATAGAATACAGGGATGGAGCCTCCATCGTGATGAACAATACTTTGGAAGCTGATTTGCTGAATGCTTCGGGCTACAACTATGGAATGGAATTTTATCTCCGGAAAAATACCGGAAAACTGACCGGTTGGTTGAGTTATACTTTTTCCCGTTCGCTGCGACATACAACTTCTACTTATGAAGCAGATCAGATAAACGGAAATAAATACTTCTCGTCTTCATTCGATATTCCTCATAATCTGGTAGTAAATGCCAGTTATCATTTGGCCCGCAGATGGAGACTGGCCATGTTATTCAATTACAGTACCGGAAAACCAATCACATTGCCGGAATTGAAATATACGTATGACGGAAAACAATATGTGTACTATTCCGAGCGCAATAAATACCGCCTGCCGGATTATAACAGACTGGATATTGCTATCACATACGATGAAACGCTTCGGAAAAAACAATTGTGGAAAGGAAGCTGGACACTATCCATACTGAACGTTTACGGACAAAAGAATCCGTATTCGGCTTTTTACAAGTACAGCACGCAACTTGATTCGCAGTTATTCGGATCATTCAATCTTTATAATTTGTTTATTATCGAAAGACCTATACCAACCTTAACCTATAACTTTAGTTTTTAAAAAGATAATGATTAAAAAGATAGTTCTGATAGTTCTGACCGGGTTTATATTGTTGGTTTCCTGCACGGAAATCTACAAACCCACTATTGATCCAGGAGCAAATGCTCTTGTGGTCGAAGGTCTTATAACCAACGAGAACGGACCTTTCACTATCAGACTGACGAAAGCAAGCCTGTATAATTCGGTCAAGACCCCTACTCCGGTTGAAGGTGCTAAACTGACGTTATCCGACAATCATAACCAGCATTTTACGCTTACCAATAATCTTAACGGGAGATACACGACACCTGATGGTTTTAACTCGAAAATCGGCGATTCGTACACATTACATATCAAAACTTCCGATGGAAATATTTACGAGTCAAAACCGCAGGAACTGCTGCCTCCTCTGTCGTACGATAGCATTTATGGACTACACACCGACAATCCATATTTAGGAGAAAATAACCAGCTAAAGTTCAATATCGGAAGTAATATACTGATTGATATATTCCGGACGGTTACAAAAACCGATTCGTTCCCTCTGTGCAGATTCAAACCTGTCATCACCGTACAATATGAGTACAGGGAAGATATTGATACTTTATCGTACTGGACTAATAAATGCTGGAGAAGCATGCCGTTGAATGTAAATGAAGACATTACAGAAGATAAATCGCATGCAAGCAGTGCGGCAATTACAGGGCATTTACTCTGTTTTACTCCGGTTTTAATGGAAGGTTATGGGTTACCGGTGCCCAAAGATTTAGTGGAACTTCACTATTACTTACGAATAAATCAGTATACCATAAACCGGGATACTTATGACTTTTATACGGAAGCAAATAAACAATTGACAACTACCGGGAAAATATTTGATCCGATTGCCTCGCAACTGAAGGGCAACTTAACCTGTACGAATAATTCTTCTGAAATTGTAATTGGATTTTTTGAAGTATCCTCGGTATCTCATTCGGCAATTACTATCTATCAATCAATTGGCAGTCCGGGAGTAAATATGTTCCAGGTGCCTTATATCGACATTTCCGATGGAGCTATAAGATATAAAAAGGTAAAAAAAGGAGTAACTCCTGAAGATAAAGATTATATTGATCTTACACCAAGTTGGTGGACTCATTTGTAATTCAAAGTTATGATGAATATCGTATCAAAAATAAAAGGTAATCTGATTGTAATGCTCTTCTTTGTGTTGATTCGCATTCCTGTTTACGCGGAGAAGACCGGCCCTGAAACGATCTATCTTCACACCGATAGAACCGTTTATGTTGCAGGAGAAAGTATTCGCTATAAATTATACGTACTTGATGGAGTCACACAGAAACTGTCTTATAACAGTAAAGTTGGCTATATCGAAATCAGGGCTGCTTATCAGCTTCCTGCTATCCAGTGCAGAGTAAAAATAGATGCCGGGATTTCAAACGGAAGCATTTTATTACCGGACACCCTGACTTCCGGAGTTTATCAACTGGTGGCTTTCACTAGTTTTATGAAAAATTACAATGAATCCGGTTTCTTCCGGAATGAGATTGTGGTGATTAATAGTTTTGACAAGGATATGAATTTTAAGCTTTTATATCCGGATTATAAAATCGTATCCGATTCCATAGATAAACCGTTCAACATAATCCCCAACAAAAAAATATATAATACGCGGGAAAAAGTATCTGTACGGATTGACAAAACCGGTATAAACGCTAATCTTTCGGTTTCGGTTTTTGAAAATCCACGGATTCAGACTTCCTGTAATTCCATAACAGAGCTGATGCACAAAGCAGCCATACAACATCTGGATATGTTGGTAAATAAAAAGTACGTACCTGAACAGAATGGTAAAATACTCAGAGGAAGCGTACTTGATTCCATTACCGGGCAACCTGTTGCCAATGCTACGGTTTTACTTTCGTGTATAGATTCCGTTCCAAATCTTCAGGTTGCCAAAACAAATTCGGAAGGACTCTTTCAACTGTTATTAAACGAATATTATGAGGGAAAAGAGTTGTTTCTGACCATCCGGGATATGCCCTCCACCCAACACTGGAAAATAGAAAGGGAAGATGAATTCTCACTTTCTGAGAAATGGAATCCAACTTTTAAATACGACACAGGTATCTACAACAGTTTTTTTGTAAAAAGCGAAAATATCGCTTATATCAATCAGAATTATCCGGCCGAACAAGAATACGGTTCACCTGAATTATCCGGTAAAAAAGCTTATTTACCCCAACTTTATTATTGTTCTGTCAATCCGGTAATTCTTTCCGATTATACTCCGTTGAATGATTTTAAAGAGATTGTGAGGGAATTGTTTCCACAAGTGAGAATTACTAAAGAAAACGGGAACTATCGGGTTAGTGTGCTTAATGGTTCGCAAAAAATGTTTAGTGATGCTGAGATTGCTATTTTCCTCGATGGCGTTTATGTCGACGATCTCAATAAAATAATGGGATTAGGTTCGGAACAAATTAAAAAAATAGAAATATTAAATACCGAACGGATTTTTGGCAATCTGGTTTATAAAGGAGTAATCTCCATAATTTCCAAATCAAGCGTAATGGTAAAAACTACGCCTTCTTCGTGGTCGTTACGGTTTAGAAATGATCGGTTTAATGGTTCTGACAATTATGTTGAAGAGAATCCGGATTCAATCCACGATAAAAGAACTCCCTATTTCAGGCAATTACTTTACTGGAATCCGAACCTGGCGTTGAAAGAAGGTGAAAGCACCGGTTTTGATTTTATTACGTCCGACAATGAAGGCAACTTTCTAATTAAAGTAGAAGGTATTTCGGACGATGGACGACCGCTCAGTTTTACTTCGGAAATACAAGTTATCAAACATTTATCTGCTGAAAAATGAAACACATTATAATCTTTGCTTTTCTGTTGATTTCTGTTTCAACACCTGCTCAGTCAGTTGAAGTAGGAAAGCTTGTTAATGATTCGCTTTCGCTGGTGAAACTTACCGGTGAAACCTATTTTGAGATTAAAGGATATAACGGAGAGCAGTTCTACAATAAGAATTGGATGAAAGGTGATATTTTATTATCTACCGGCGAAATGATTTATAATGAAGAGCTGAGATACAACGGATTGTTTGATGAACTTATCTGGTATAACAGTTCGGTCTATCAGCAATTTAAACTTGATAAACCGTTGATTAGTGAATTCTGGCTTAAAAATGCAGACAAACCTTCAATCCATTTTAAACAAATAACGGTTGACAGTCTTACTGCCACCGCAAAACCATCCAACATATTTGCAGAAGTGGGAGTAGAAGGGAAAATTTGCTTATATATTCAGCGAAAAATAAGTAAAGTAAATGAAAACAATGTTTCTATTGATGGCGTGCTTTACCTGCAGGAAACAATTAAACCAACGCCCGTATATTACCTGAAACTGAATTCAAACAGCTATGTATTGTTGGAGAAAATAAAACTTAAACCATTCCTGCAACTATTTCCTGACAAATCGAAGCAAATAGCCCGTCTGGTTCGAAATAATAATTTAAAATTTAAAACAGAAGCCGATCTGATTAGACTCATCAGTCTTTTGAATGGGACGGACTCCCCGAATAACTAAAAGTAATTAAACCTGATAAACATTTTCAAATTATGGATGTTACGTGTTTTGAATTAAAATGAAAATACTCATTCAAAAAAACAGATAGAAAATGACAACATCAGATTTCTCAATTACGCTGTTCGTAGACCAAAGTACGAATGTAGTTTTTAATGCTATCAATAATGTCAAAGGCTGGTGGACTGAAAATCTGGAAGGTAATTCACAAAACCTGAATGATGAGTTTACCGTTCGCTTTGAAGATATCCATTATTCCAGACAAAGATTAATTGAAGTAATCCCTGACAAAAAAGTGGTCTGGCTCGTTACTGATAGCAACTTAAATTGGCTGAAAGACAAGCAGGAATGGACAAACACCAAAATCACTTTTGAAATTTCTCAGTATAATGACAAAACTAATATCTTATTTACTCATATCGGATTAGTTCCTCAAATTGAATGCTATCCTGACTGTTCGGATGGGTGGACCCAGTTTATACACGAAAGTTTATTGAGCCTGATAACAACAGGTAAGGGCAATCCTGACAAGATGAAATAAATAAAAACGGTTAAAGCTTGCATGTTATGGAAAAACATATGTTTATTCAAACAATATCTGAAGCGGAGGCCGATGGAATACTCCGCGATATTTACGAAGGTGACCGGAAAAGTAATGGGTATGTTCCTAACCATGCAAAGGTTTTTAGCCTTCGACCCGATGTACTGGAAGCGTGGCGTGCTTTTCAGGGAAGTATTCGGAAGAACCTGCGATTAAGAACTTACGAGCTGGTTACACTGGCTGCAGCGAGAGCGTTGAAATGTCGCTATTGCTTGTTGGCGCATGGTTCAATTCTGATTAAGAACGGTTTCAGCGTGGATCAGTTGCGTGCCATTCTCATTAATTTTCATGAAGCAGGACTTGAAGGCAAAGAAGTGGCCATGATGGACTTTGCACAAAAGATTATCCGGAACGCTAACGAAATGACTCAGGCAGATGTTGATAGTATGTACAAAGTTGGCTTCAATGATGTTGAAATTCTTGACATTACGCTGACGGCAACCATGCGGAGCTTTGCCAGTAAGACTTTTGATGCATTGGGAGCCACTCCGGATGAAGTATATCAGGTGCTCGAAGAACAATTGTCGGATTTGCTGCCGGATTGACTTGTTTTATAGAGTATTGACATGAACCAATTTAAAAAAACAAACAAATGAGCTTTATCAATTTGTTCTTTTTTCACGAACTCTCATAATCTGTATACAGTAGCAAGCAATACCTGAAAATAAAATACTATTTTTGTTGTCAGAAAGATATTGTTGGTTTATTGTTTCCCAACCTTTGCTTATGAGATTATTTCATCGTTTACTTTGTGTCGGGTTGATTGTGCTGCCGTTTTTTGGATGGGCACAGACCACATTAAAATTAGACAGTAAAAAAGTAATTGCCGGCGAAATATTGAACTACAAGGCTACCTGGGGCTTTTTTACCATTGGCAGTGCCAGCACAAAGATTGACAGGTCGCTCTACAGGGTTGGCAGCTACATTTGCTATAAAATTGATATAGCCGGACAAACCAATGGAATGGCAAAATTATTTTATGTGCGTGATAAATGGACATCGTATATTGATACGGCAACAATAACCACGCATTCATCGTTTCGCAGTATACGCGAAGGAAATTACGAGTTGGATGAACAGGTTCATTTCGATTATACCAAAAAAAAAGCTGAAGTGAAGGTATATGAAAAGAAATCAAAACTGTATAAACTGAAACAAAATTACGATACGCCTGAAAATATACGCGATGTAGTTGCCGGTTTTATGGTTTTTCGTTTGGTGAATCTATCGAAATACGCTAAAGGTGAGATTTTTACGATTAACGGTTTCTACGAAGACGAAGGTTATCAAATTAACGTCTCGTTTCAGGGAGAAGAATATATACAGACAGATTCGGGTAAGAAACGGTGTTATAAACTGAAGCCAATCGTTCCGAAGAATCATGTATTTAATGGGAAAGATGCAGTAACCGTGTGGTTGTCGGCCGACAAATCGAGAACAATTATTCGACTTCGCGCCAGAATGTTTGTCGGGAATATTCAGATTGATTTACAAAACTGATTACAACCCGGAAAGAATTTTAAAACTATATTTTAATCAACAAAGAACCAATAATTTTGAAAACAACAGGAAAATTACGAATAATCGGATTTCTGGTAGTCGGATTTATCATCCTGCTTTCAACGGCATGTAATGTAATAAACGAACCTGTTTTCGGTGGAACCGTAAAAGATGCTGATGGTAATGTTTATCATACCGTCACTATTGGAAACCAAACGTGGATGATTGAAAACCTGAAAACAACCCGTTTCAATGATAGCACGCTGATTCCGCTTGTAACCGACAGCGCAGCCTGGATTAATCTGAAAACACCGGGATATTGCTGGTACAATAATGATTCAACCACATTCAACGGTACGTATGGAACTTTATATAACTGGTTCGCAGTGAATACCGGCATGTTAGCACCCAAAGGCTGGCATGTAGCCACTGAAGCAGAATGGACAACGCTCGAAAGCAACGTTTCACAATTCATGACCTTATCCGGATCGTTGCCCAAGATATTAGCTTCGACAAGCAACTGGAAAGGTTCCATTGGATCAAGCACACCGGGCAATAATTCTAAAATAAATAACAGTTCCGGTTTTTCGGCTCAACCCGGTGGTACACGTTCAAACACTATTTTTTCATTTAACGAGGTAGGTTATAAGGGGGCGTGGTGGAGTTCAACAAAGAATGATTCAATTTCAGCCCGCAGTTTATCAATCAGTTATAAACTTAACACCGTGGATTGGGGAAAATCTCAGATGCAATATGGATTTTCGGTACGATGCATCAAAGATTCCAATTAAAAAAGAACAATATCATTTGAAATTTGAATGATTTGTTTCGTTTCGAATGGCATCATGGAGGTTATAATATAAAATTACTTAAATTAATTGGTATACCAATTAATTTTTTGTGCCATTACTCAATTCTTTACTTAGATTTGTCGCAAAATTAATCAGAAAATTATGCGTATCAAAATCACAAAACCTTTTCCAACGATCGTTGGTCTTTTTTTGCTCTTCTTTTTAGTCAGTTTAAAATCATATTCTGCTTCCATTGGCGAAATATCTCGTACCGGAAGTTATCTGGCAAATGGAAATTACCAGTGGATTTACAAATGCATGATCAGTTCCTCCAATGAATCGAATGAACAATTAGCTGTTTCATTATCAAAACCATCTGATTTTCCTTTTGAAATCAGCAACTTGGCTGCTGTCCTTTCAGTTGAACCAAAATCGTCAAAAATAATTGAATTCGCGGTAACTGTTCCGGCTTCGTATATCAAAGAACCGGTAAATATGACAATGTTTAATCTGACATTGTCATTAAAAAGCGCACCAGAAAGCATTGTCAATAAGAAATTCTCCGCAAGTGGTCCGCTTCCGCAGCATCCGCGGCTTTTTGTGCGAAGTTCAGAGATACAGGATCTTCGCCGCAGGTTTTCAAATCCTGATTTCTATGATTTAAAAAAGGTTTTCAACGAACAAAAGTCTTATGGCACGGATGGAAAAGTAACTTCAGAAAAACCGGACGAACATATCCGGCAAAAAATGGAAGCGCTGGCATTGGAATATATGCTTGATAATTCCAAAAAAGCTTCCGGCAGGGAAGCCATAACGCTGGCTATAAACTATATGACCTTGTATGCAGCGATACGAACCGCTAAAGCGGAAGGTTATGAGGATAATACAAATACCTACGATGCCCTGATTGGTGCAGCGTTTGTTTACGACTGGTGTTATACTTTATTGACAGACAAGGAAAAACAGGATTTAATGGCCGGCATGAAAAAGGTTTGTCTGATTGGTGAATACGGATTGCCCGGAACGAGCAAGGTACAATATCTGGCCGGACATTACGGCGAATGCGCTCCAACTGCCTACCTGGCTATCGGAATCGCAACGTTTGATGAAGATCCTTCCTTCTTTAATTATGAATACGACGAACAGGTAAACAAGTTTGCTCCTTCGCGCAATCCCATGTACAAAGCCGGAACGCATCATCAGGGAGCGCAATACATTCATGTTCGGTATACGCATGAATTGCTGCAGCATTTTATGTTGAATGAGTTGGGAATAAGTCCGTACGATAAAGACATTTCAAAAGCGGTTTACCGCGCCATTTACGATATAATTCCACAGAAAACAGATATGGATGGTATGCCCGAAGGTGATGGACACAATCATCTGGAAATGGGTTACAGCCAGTTGTTCTATCTGGCTGCAAATTTGTCAAAAGATCCGGTGTTGGAAACCGTTTCGAAAAAATACCTGATGGAACAGAAAAACCAGAGTGCGCGGCTTTTTATCTATCACAATCCCGAAATTCAGTCAAAACCAATGGACAGTTTATGTTTGAGTCGGTTTTTCCCTTCTCCATCCGGTATTATGATTGCGCGCACCAAATGGGATATGGATAAAACCGGCTACGATTCGAATGCTATGGTGGTAGTTATGAATATGAAAGAATATAATGCACAGAATCATACGCATTTGGATGGCGGTCATTTTGGTATTTATTACAAAGGACATTTGGCTCTCGACGCCGGTATTTATCAGGGAAAAGATGCGCAAAACGGTTGGGCGAAACTGAATTATACCAATTACTTTGCACGCACCATTGCACACAATTCGTTGCTTATTCTTGATCCAAACGAACCATTGCCATATGGTTGGGATAAAAAGGCTGTGGTAAAAGCACGCGATGGCGGACAGTTCTTCTTTGCCGATCATGCCTGGGATACCAGCAAGGATATGTTTGCAGCCGGAAAATCGTCGGAAATACTGGCTCAGGAAATTTCAAACGGCATGCAACCGGATTACACCTATTTTAAAGGCGATTTGACCAAAGCGTATAATGTGCCTAAGTTTGTGGGTGTTTATCCACCGAAAGCCGAAACGGTTCGCCGGAGTTTTGTATTTCTGAATCATAAATCGAATGATATTCCCGGAACACTGATTGTATTGGATAAAGTGGTGTCTACCAATGCATCATTTAAGAAAACGTGGCTCTTACATACTCAGAACGAACCAACAGTTTCCAAAAATATCATTATAGCAGTAAATACCGACAATGGAAGAAATGGTAAACTGGTTAACACCATTTTATTGCCTGAAATTAAAAATCAGGATATTCAGAAAATCGGTGGACCGGGCAAGGAATACTGGTCTGATGGTACGAACTGGGGAAGTGTGATGCAGGAAGATGCCGGTGGCTGGCGCATTGAACTTTCCCCGGTAATCGCTTCGCTGTCCGATAATTTCCTCAATGTTATCCAGGCTATGGATGCAGATAAAAATGTAGGTAAACAAACTATTGATAAAGTTTTCTCCGAAAACGGTGAATACGTTGCCATACAAGTAAAAGACCGAATTGTTGTCGAGCAACTTTCACTCGGGAAAAATGAAAAGGAAATAAAATTCGCTCTTGGCGATTCAAAAACCACTTACAAAGTGCTTGTAACAGACCTGAAAGCGGGTAAATGGAAAGTAACTTCCGCGGCAGGAGTCAAACATGCCGATGTAACCGAATCGGCCGGAACTCTTTACTTCGAAAGCGCCGGAGGTAAGTTCGGAATTGAAAAAGAGTAGGAGAGAAGCGTTTTGTATATCTGAGAACAGGCTGAATTTTGCAGGGAATTCAGCCTGTACTTTATTTAGTCAACTTATCCAACGCTTTTGCAATCCGTTCCACCTTCATTTCGTCATTTTTGACAAAATAAATCCAGTCAATCAGCTCTTTTTGCTCGGATTCGGACAGGTGTTGGAAGTTTTGAAGCGCCGCAGGCTCATCGTTCAGGCAGGTAAGAAAATCTTCAGGAACAACGGTCGGCAATTCCTGCGAATACAGAATCACATGCACCCAATCGCCTTCGTTTTTCTTTATTTTTTTGCGGATTTCTGATTTTACGGGCAACATTAAGGTGTTATTGCCCATGGGCATAAGGTGGTAATTGCTTATTTCATACCCATCAATGCTTCCACGCACTTTCACCCAACCAAACTAGGCATGCTTATCCTGTTGGATTTCGGGTAACATGGCAAACGTCCAACCACCTTTTCCGGGATATTTTTGCAGTAAATAATCCTGATCTACCAGTGGAGCTTGGGAGGAAATGGATTCCATTGTGATAGTATAAAATAATACCTACAATAACTCTTTCAATGCATTTACAAAACCTATAACTTCCTCTTCGGTGGTATCAAACGAACACATCCAGCGTTGTTCGTGCGTTTCCGCATCCCATTCATAAAAAGGATACTGACTTCTCAACGATTGAATAACTTCAACCGGAATAATGGCAAATACGGCATTGGCATCAACACTTCGGGTAATCTGAACTTCGGGAAGTTCACCCACTTTCGTGGCAAGTAACCGGGCCATTTCATTGGCATGGGTCGCCATGCGCAACCATAAATCATTGGTAAGCAAAGCACCGAATTGAGCTGCTATAAAGCGGTTCTTCGAGAAAAGTTGTCCGGTTTGTTTGTGAAAATAAGGGGCATTTG
>Ga0302207_1000713_pt1 | contig 13278 bp, 15 predicted proteins | sample II_Fen_E2_2_FD_198792 | JGI IMG/M metagenome (GOLD analysis project Ga0302207, IMG submission 198792) | Peat permafrost microbial communities from Stordalen Mire near Abisko, Sweden - II_Fen_E2_2 | ecosystem: Environmental > Terrestrial > Soil > Wetlands > Permafrost | place: Sweden: Abisko...
CTCCAACGACGAAACGAGACAACGATGGCTCCATCACAGCACGCGGTGCTGTCCCCTTCTGCCTCTGAGCGCTGGCTCTCCTGCCCGGCATCTGTTCGGCTCATCGAGGCGCTCCCCAAGGACGAGCGGAACCAAGAATCGGTCTACGCCCACGAGGGCACTATCGCTCACGCTCTGGGCGAGCTCGAGGCGTCGAGGCACTTCGGCCTCATCGACGACAAGACCTACCTCAAGCAGCACCGCGAGTGGGTCAAGACCTGCAATCAGTCCGGTATCACGGCGGAGCAGCAGGCGGATATGGCCTACAACATCGAAGGCTATGTCGAGCTCATCGAGGAGCGCAAGGCTCTCTACCCCATGACCCAGGTGATGCTCGAGCAGCGGATGGACACAGGGGTGCCCACATGCTGGGGCACATCTGACACGGTGCTCGTCAGCCCTGAGCACGTCGAGATCATCGACCTGAAGTACGGTGTTGGCGTCCCAGTCTCCGCCGTCGGCAACCCGCAGCTGCGCCTCTACGCGCTGGGTGCCTATGACACGTTCGGAGAGCTGCTCGGAGACGTGCAGACCGTGCGGTGGACTGTGTACCAGCCGCGCATCCACAACACCTCCACGGAGGAGCTTCCCACGTCTGAGCTGCTGGCATGGCGGGAGAGCATCCTCCCGACAGCCGAGGCAGCCATCGATGGTACGGGCGAATTCGGCCCCTCAGATGAGGCGTGCCGTTGGTGCCCACTGAGCGGACAGTGCCGCGCTCAACTCGAGTTCATCACGGAGCGGGACTTCTCCCAGGACCCAGACCTGCTCTCCCTTGAAGAGATCGGGAAGGTGCTCGAGGAGGTCCCTGGCATCAAGCAGTGGCTCACCGCTGTTGAGGCTCTGGCGCTCCAGAAGGCATACTCCGAGCAGGAGAGCATCCCCGGGTGGAAGGTCGTCATCAGCGGAGGTAACAGGGTGCTCAGTGATCCTTCAGTGGCCGCTGAGGCCATCTCCGCAGCCGGGGTGGAAGCAGCGCTGCTGTGGACTGAGCCCAAGCTGAAGGGCCTCGGGGAGCTGGAGACTCTCCTGAAGGGGCTCCCCAAGATCAAGCCTGAGGGAGCATCCCGAGCCAGGTTCCAGCGCCTTGAGGACGTCGTCCCTGCAGAGGCAATCGGGAGAACTGAGGGCAAGCCATCCCTTGTCCGAGAGGACGACCCCCGGCCTGCTGCTTCACCCAACGTGCAAGCGATGAAAGAGTTTGATGATGTCAACGAGTGATCTCGTCCGCGTATTCCACGAGACCTACGACTGCCCGATCAATGACGGAGCCCCAGCGTTTCCCGAAGACCGGCTCATGCTGCGGCTTGGGTTGATCGTGGAAGAGGTTGCGGAGCTGCTCGATGCTTCTTTGAGCAGCCCTGCTGGCGATCTCCTCCGAGGTGTGTGGCCGGTTATCCAGTCGCTCGACCTCGGAGCCAGGGACATGGTGGAGGTCGCTGACGCGCTGGCAGATATCGATTACGTCGTCTGCGGCATGGCGATCGAACTGGGGATTCCGCATGACGCTGTCGTCGCGGAGGTTCACCGCTCCAACCTCAGCAAGCTCGGTCTCGATGGTAGGCCGATCTACCGCGCTGATGGGAAGGTCCTCAAGGGACCCAACTACACCAAGCCCAACGTCGCAGCAGTACTGGAGGAACTCTCATGAAGGTCTACCTGGCAGCGCCCTACAGCGCACGAGACAGGGTGAGGAACGATGTTGCCTCACGGCTCATCAGGGAAGGTCATGTGGTGACGTCTTCCTGGCTGAAGGATCAGCACGAGATTACGCCAGACAAGGAAGGGGCATCCTGGGGGTCAGACGGCCGCTACATCCTGAAGCACGTCGAAGACGACTTTAAGGATGTTTCCGACGCTGACCTACTCGTGGTGTTCACAGGCGAGTGGATCAGCCTCATGTGGCCAGATCTCTCCGAGACAGCACTTCACTCTGGCGGGCGACACGTCGAGACAGGCTATGCGCTGGCGCTGGCTAAGCCTGTAGTGGTCATGGGAGAGGCGGAGAACGTCTTTCAGCGAGGATCCTGCCAGTTCCTGCACTCCATACCGAAACTCCTGGCGTTCCTCAACGGCCTGCTCTACTGCGTCCGGTGTAACAGTCGGCTCGCCGCATCAGGCTCCGTGGAGTGCTCAACCTGCATCGAGGAGAACTGATGGCTGTCGAGCTGCACCTGGTCCCATATGACCAGGTAGAGACTGTTTCAGTGCAGGTGGGGCACCCAGAGGTCGTGGGCGCGTACAACATCGTCATCAACTGCATGCCGAACCCAGACACGAGCGAGGTCGATGTTAAGGTCCTACTCCCTGTGGGGGTCACGGCTACTGGCACAGCAGAGCTCATCCGGTACGCAGGTATGGTCCTCCTCGGCATTGAGGTGAGCACCACTCCAGAGGAGGTGAGCACCACTCCAGAGCCATCTGGAGAGTAGTACAGCCGCACCGCTACTGCACCGGTAGCGTTACCCCGTCCAAGCACACGACACAACGGAGACAACGATGGCAACGCAGACCAAGGCGGCTGACCCCGCACGAGTGGTGACCGGCCGAGTCAGGCTTTCCTACGTCCACCTATTCGAGGCGTACACCAGTGGTGACGACGAGGACGCCAAGTTCTCCGTCACCCTGCTGATCCCCAAGACCGACACCGCAACCATGGACAAGCTCCGTGCGGCGCAGAAGGCGGCTCTGGAGAAGGGCAAGGCCACCAAGTTCGGCGGCCGGATCCCCAAGGACTGGACGGACACCATCCACGACGGGGACGAGGAGGCAGACCTCGAGAAGAATCCCGAGTATGCCGGGCACTGGTACATGAACGTCGGCTCCCGGGTCAAGCCTGGGATCATCGACCGCATGAAGCGCCCGATCGAGGACAGCACCGAGGTCTACTCCGGGTGCTATGCCCGAGTCGCCCTCGGTGCCTACCCCTACAAGATCAAGGGCAACCAGGGGGTCTCCTTCGGGCTCAACCACGTGCAGAAGCTCGCTGACGGCGAGTCGCTCACGGGGCGTACCCGAGCAGAGGACGCCTTCGACGACCTCGACGACGACGAGGACCTCGACGACGACGACCTCATCTGAGCTGCTGCCTCTGGTTCGCGTCACCCCCTGCCCGTGAGCCAGAGGCAGCTGTAGTCGCAGCCGGGCGTGGAGACGGTTCCCTCCGCGCCCGGCTGTTCTGTACCCACCACAAGGAGAGACATGGACTGCAAGCCAAGGCTCTACATCGACATCGAGACCTACTGCACGCTCGACCTCAAGAAGACAGGCGTGTACCCCTACGCGCACCACCGGTCATTCCTCATCCTCATGGCTGCGTACGCGCTCAACGACGAGCCTGTACAGATCGTGTTTGGCTACGACGTGCTCGCCATCCCTGGCCTCTTCGACCCCAACGTCCTCAAGGTGGCTCACAACGCGCAGTTTGAGCGCATCTGCTTCAGCGTGTACAGTCAGCGCGTCCTCGAGGTCGAGCCAGGGGAGTACCTGGATCCCTCAGCGTGGCACGACACTATGGCCGTCGCTGCAGAGAACGGCTACCCCCAGAAGCTCGAGACCCTCGCCAAGTGGCTACACACCACACCCAAGGACGAGGCCGGGGTAGCGCTCATCCGCTGGTTCTGCGTGCCCGACCGCAAGGGACAGCGTCGCCTCCCGGAGGACCACCCAGAGAAGTGGCAGCAGTTCTGTGACTACTGTGTGCAGGATGTCGAGACGCTACGCGAGATCGACAAGGCGCTCGGCGACTTCCCCACAGAGGCAGAGCGCGAGCTGTGGATCACCGACCAGATCATCAACGACCGAGGTGTCCGCATCGACGTGCCTATGGTCAAGGCAGCACAGCAGGCTGCGGAGGACAACCGCATGGAGCAGGAGTTGGAGGCCTCTGGGCTCACCGGCCTGGTCAACCCAAACTCCACCGAGCAGCTGCTGGGCTGGCTACGTAGACAGGGGTTCACCATCACCAATCTTCAGAAGGAGACCGTCGAGAAGCTGCTGGAGAGGGAGGACCTGACCACAGAGCAGCGCAGGGTGCTGGAGATACGCCAGGAGCTTGCTCTCGCGGCCTCTAGCAAGTTCACCGCTGCCCTCGTGGGGTTGAGGGCTGACGGGCGGCTTCCAGGGCAGTTTCGCTTCTTCGGGGCACACACAGGACGCTGGGCTGCACGAGGTGCACAGCTCCACAACCTTCCCCGGCTCTCCTTCACATGGATCGACCCGGAGACGGACAAGAAGGACTTCGACGAGGCAGGGCAGAACATGGCCATCCTCGACCTGCTCCTCGGCAACGGAGCCAGCTCCGAGACGCTGAAGAAGCTCGTCCGCCCGATGATCCTCGGCCCGTTGACGACTGTCGACTACTCCGCGATCGAGGCACGTGTGCTTCCCTGGATCGCCGGGGAGGAGTGGCCTCTCCAGGCCTTCCGCGACGGCCGGGACATCTACGTCGAGACAGCAGAGCGCATGAGCACCCCTGGCAACACACTGACTCGCTTTCAGGGAAAGGTGGCTGTGCTGGCGCTGGGCTACAACGGCTCCATCAACTCCCTCCGAGCGATGGGCGGTGATGGTACTGATGAGGAGCTCCAGGCGCTCGTAAACCAGTGGCGCTCTGCTAACCCAGCCATCGTCCGCTTCTGGAAGGAGCTCGGTATCGCCTTTGAGAAGGGTGGGACTGTTGGGGCTGGGCTCGTGTCTGTGGAGGTGGAGGACCGCACCAGGCGCATCCGACTCCCATCTGGCCGTGCTATCACCTACCACGGCTGCAAGTGGGTCTGGGAGGAGGGCAAGTGGGGCAAGAACAAGCAGGCCTATTTCCGCTCCCCCGTGTACGGGACACCACAGCGGACCTATGGTGGTTCCCTCGCGGAGAACGTGACGCAGGCGGTCGCCCGTGACCTCATGGGGCACTCGTTGGTGCAGATGGTCAAGGCAGGCCTCCCCGTTGTGATGCACGTACACGATGAGGTTGTGGCCGACGGCACTGACTTCGACACCATCAGGCAGCATATGCTTTCCACACCAGCCTGGGCAGCGGGACTCCCTGTTGACGGAGCTGGGTACGTGGCAGACCGATACCGGAAGGACTGATATGGACCTCGACGCAGGGCTCAACTACATGGGGTTTGTCGAGGACAGGCACAAGGTGTGGCGCTCTAGACAGAGCGGCGACCGGCAGCCCTGGACCACCAACCCGATCCTCAGGGAGCGGAAGTTCACCAACGTGTTCCGCGTCCTCGACCCAGGCAGCCAGTTCGTGCTCTCGACGCTCTATGAGCCTGACCTGGACGAGGCTGACCTGCTGCTGCGGCTCTTCCTCTACCGGCACACTGGCCGGTTGGAGGCCTGGAGGATCCTGATTCTGACGAGCGGTCTCCCCACGAGGAGTAACCTCTCAGAGGTGCTCTCAGTGTGGCAGAGCTATCGTGGCGAGGGGAAGATCAAGACGCAGAACCGCACTGACCCAAACTCTGGATCGACGAGCCACATCGCCTTTGAGCGGCCAATGTTCACCAGCGCCTACCTCGTGTTCCCACAGTCACACACCCCTGGCACAGACAAGCTGGTATCGATAGTCGACCTGACACGGCGGCTGTTCGTCGACGACGCCAGCACGCAGCTCAGCTTCGCCAAGGCGACCACGCAGAAGGACCGGTTCGCCGCTCTGCGGCGCAACAAGGGCGTCGGTGACTTCATGGCTATGCAGATCCTCACAGACTGGGGATACTTCACAGAGGACAGGGAAGATGAGTTCATCGTTCCGGGTCCTGGAGCAGTGAAGGGTGCAGCTGCTCTCGGGATGAAGGCTCTGCCAGCCTGCCACTGGGCACACAAGGCTCTGTCTGGTCTGTCTATCTCCGTAACTATGCCAGATGGCCGCAGGAGAACGCCTAGCCTGATGGATGCGCAGAACACCCTGTGCGAGTTCAGCAAGTATGTCAGGTTTCAGGGCAAGCCCCTGACTGGCCAGCACTACCGCCCAGCAAACCCAGGGCCGCAGCCGGAACCCCTGCTGCCGGTCAACTGGTGACAACGAGAGGAACCAACGATGGACATGATCTACCAGGACGTGAACCATGCGCTCCCCAATCTTGCCTCCAGACTCAGAGCAGCAGACGAGCTCGGGTCTCGCGCTGGACGAGTCCGGGAGGAGATGCACAACCACATCGTCATCGAACGTCCGATTAATCGGGAAGTCCTCGTCCAGGGGCGTGGGGCATCGCTTCCAGCGCAGATCGCGGAGACCATGTGGGTGCTGTCGGGACGGAACGACGTCGCGTTCCTGAGTCACTACCTCCCCCGTGCTGCTGAGTTCTCGGACGACGGCAAGGTCTGGCGCGGTGGCTATGGCCCACGCATCCGCTCAGCCATGCACTCAAACGCAGCAGCCACACCGATGGAGCCTGTCGACCAGCTCAAGCACGTTCTCGATCTGCTTCAGCGCGACCACACGTCTCGCAGGGCTGTCATCGGCATCTATGACGGGGCAGACGACTCCGTCGAGTCGAAGGACATCCCGTGCAACGACCTCCTCGTCTTCTCTTCGCGGTTGGGGAAGCTGGACCTCAGCGTCCACACCCGCTCTAACGACCTCGTCTGGGGCTGGTCTGGCATCAACCAGTTCGAGTGGAGCGTGTTGCAGGAGATTGTGGCTGGGCTTCTCGGGTTGACCGTGGGGAAGACTCACTACCACATCGTCTCGCTGCACATGTATGACCGGCACTGGGAGAAGTCAGAGGGCTGGAAGGGACTTGTACAGACTGCCGAGGATGCTCTGAAGCCGTCCCCTCGGTTCGACGCAGAGGCTGTGCGCAACAACGGCGAGGGGGACGTTCACTCTGTACTCAAACTCGACGGGCTCTTCCGGCGGTGGTTCATACTCGAGGATAGGATCAGGGTTCAGGGTAGCCAACGTCCAGGTCTTCAAGGGGAGATTGAGGACTTCCCTGAGCCTATGATGCGGTCGTGGCTATACGTCCTCAACGCCTGGTGGAACGGAGCCTGGCTTCCCGAGGACATCAGGGGAACCAGGCTGGAAGCCGCACTGGAGCTCTCTCCGAAGAGGAAGACGGAGACAGCAGTAGAGCAGGCGCAGCACGACACGGTCTCTATCGTGACGTTGGCGTCTAACAACACCGTCAGTGAGTTCATCGACGAGACCAGCGACCTCCACGTAGAGAAGAGCCAGGCCTACGGGGACTCCTGGAAGCGTCGAGGAGAGCTGCTCGGTATTCTCGCCAACGTTGCTAGGAAGATCGACCGGCTCGGAGTCACAGACGAGCATGAGACATCTGCCGACACCGCGCAGGACCTGTTGGTCTACCTCGTGAAGTACCGGCTGTGGCTCAAGGCGCATGTGAACGGCACGGAAGACTTCAGTGACGTCGACGGTGCTGTTCGCCGTGAGATGATGCGCGTTGCATCGATCGTTGCAACGGATGCTGGCTGCTGGCAGTTCAACTGGGAGACCTGGCTCAAGACGCAGTTCGACGCTTTGTTCACCGCTGTTCAGGATCCGAATCGGCAATCCCCTGTCGTCTCTGGGATCCTCAACGGTATGGAGCGTGTTGCCTTCTTGCTTGCCTTCCACCTTTGGCTGAAGGCGAAGTGACAACAGTCGACTGGCGGCTGCCAGAGAATCGCCTAGAGGCATTTCTCCGGCAGTACGGCATGCACCTCAAGTACAAGACCCACCCAGGGCTCGTGTACTCGTTCCTGCCTGCGATCGCGCAGCACTATGGGCTCGACGAGCGCGGCCGGGCTTGGCTCACATGGCTCAACGGCAACACGCAGAACCCCGCGATGAGCCTGCTGCTGGGGGAGGCGTCGAGCTGGGACCCGATCCGCTGGCAGGGGGCTGTCGACTTCTGGAACGACAACTTCAAGGCGATGGACTGGGACACCGACCGGCGCCACCAGAAGAGCAAGTTCGGTGTGGCAACTGCGCAGTGGATCGCGCAGTTCCCCAATCCTGTCCAGGCGTGGGGCAACGCTCACGCTCTCGGGTGGACTGCAGTCTGGGACCACGCCTTCTCGCAGCCGTACATGGGTCGTCTCAGTGCCTGGAGCATGCTGGAGTACGCGCGTATCCTTGGTCTTCACGACCGGGACGCGATCTCTCTTCTGCTCCGCGACAGGGACGGGAGCCGCTCGCACCGCAACGGGCTCGCGCTTCTTGCTGGGGCACCGTTCGAGGCAGCACACTGGACTTGGGACGAGATCACAGCATGGACGACAGTGAGTGGGCTCGAGGACCTCGGGGAAGCGCTTCTCGCCAAGGCCAAGCAGCGCTTCCCCAACTCACCAGATGTGGGCTATCTCACGCTCGAGAGCGCGCTCTGCACGTGGAAGAGCTGGCACAAGCCAAACCGGCGATACCCCAACGTCTACGCGGACATGGCCTACAACCGGCTCATGAAAGCAGAGGCTCGGTTCGGGACTCGCTTCCAGGTGCTGTGGGACGCGCGAGCTGCGACGCTTCCCGACTACCTCCGCCTCGAGTGCAGCCCACATGACCCTGGGCTTGTCCCTGCCAAGCAGAACCTGTACCGGGAGACTGGCGTCCCGGCTATGCTGCATGTGCTGTACCCTGAGGACATGAGCAACCCGCTCAACCTCGACATCGACCTGGGGCTCACCCCAGTAAGGAGCAACCCACGATGGACCTGACCCCCGTCGAGAACCACGACGGCCTCTGGGTGAAGCGGGAGGACCTCTACCAGGGTGCCTTCGGCGTGAACGGTGCGAAGTACAGGGCGTGCCAGTACCTGATCGGGCGCGCTGTCGCTCATGGTGCCACGCGTATCGTCTCTGCTGCCAGCGTCCTGTCTCCTCAGTCTGCGATGGCATCTGTGGTTGCCAAAGAGGTCGGGGTGCAGTGCCACGTCATCGTCGGAGGCACCACCCCCGAGAAGGCGATCCCGGTGCACAAGCCGATGCGCATCGCTCAGGCAGCTGGCGCAACGTTCTCGTGCATCCCGGTGGGCTACAACCCGGCGCTCCAGAGTGCCGCTCTCCACGCTGTGGAGGACGACCTGATTGAGACGTCCTGGAGGCTCCCCTATGGCATCTCCACCCCGCCAGACGCCACGCAGAGGGACATCGAGTTGTTCCTCCAGGTAGGTGCGCCGCAGACAGCGAACATCCCGGACGAGGTGGAAACGCTCGTCATCCCGTTTGGCTCTGGTAACACAGCCGCTGGCGTGCTCTATGGGTTGCACGACAACAGGCCGCGCAACCTCAAGCGGGTGGTGCTCATCGGTATCGGCCCTGACCGGTTGCAGTGGGTCAAGGACCGGCTGGCGAGCCTGGACTGGCCACTCGGGCTGACTCCTGAGGGCGTGGAGCTGGTGCACATGCAGCTGCACCCGTGGTTCTCGGAGTACGGCGACAAGATGCCTGGCGAGCTCGACGGCATCACGCTCCACCCCACTTACGAGGGGAAGGTCGTCCGCTTCCTTGACACAGCACAGCCAGACTGGTGGACAGCTCGGGACGGGAAGACCTGCCTGTGGATCGTTGGAGGGCCGCTGCCATGACCAGGTCCGTGTACGTCATCGGGGGAGCAGCAACCGGAAAGAGCACCTTCATGGCCTCGCTGCTGGATGGTGTCGAATTTGGCCCCTTGTCTGACCTCTACTCAGCCAGGCCCTCCCGGAGCCTCATTACGCTTCGAGGGCACTGGCTGGAGAAGGACGACCACTCCTGGGGACTGTACCTCGGAGTGATGCGTGAGCAGTTCCCGGGGACTGATGGCCTCGACCGCGTAAGCCACACTGTCGCCTCGTCATGGCTCAGCGAAGAGTCCGTTCTCCCTGACCGCATCGTCGGGGAGGGTCTCAACCTGTCTAACGAGGGATTCCTCAAGTCCCTAGCCCAGCGGACAGATCTGCTCCTCGTCTACCTGACGGCGACAGAGGAAACCGTGGCTGCTCGCTGCGCTCTCCGGGGCAGCGAGCAGAAGCCCATATTCCTGAAGGGCTCTGCGTCGAGGGCTCGTAACGCTGCTACGGCCGCGCGCTCCAACGGGATCCGGGTGATCGAGGTATCTGCTGAAGACCACAGCGAGCTTGACCTTGCGCAAGACCTGTGTGCTATGCATCTCCAGAACACAGAAGCCGCTCTGTTCTAGAGCGCTATTCTGGGCTAGCCGATCAACGACACAACGATAGGAACCAACATGACCCCGATACCCCCAGTGCTTGCTGAGTGGCTACTCAGTTGTAGCCCAGACTCATCAGGGATGTGCCGCATCCATGGAGAGGTAGTTGAGCCTGTAGAGTGCCCCACATCAGAGGTGCTTCGAGCAGTCCGAGAAGAGCGCAAGCGGCAGGTTGAACGCTACGGGTCCAACGCGCACACCACAGACGGAACAGGCCCTGGGGTCGAGTGGCTCCAGCCGGTAGCGGCCTACCCGGCAACTGAGGTGGAGCTGCTGTTCCGCGACGACTACGAGAAGCACGAGCGCAAGGTCACGGGACAGTCGGTGACGTGGATGCGCTTGGTCCGCGAAGAGGTCGCTGAGGCTTTCAAGGAGAGCGACCCCCAGCGGCTTGAAGAGGAACTCATCCAGGTCGCTGCCTTGTGTGTGTCATGGGTCGAGAAGCTGCGGGCTCGCCGTGGTTAGCCAGCATCCGGAGCCCACATACACCTTGGCTCAGTGGGTTGAATACCGCGCCAAGGTCGCGACACTGCTGAAGCAATCAGGCGACAAACGGGCAGATGCGAGCTTGTATGGGAGTGTCGACCGGCTTCTGGGAGCAGGCGCCATAAGCCTCGAATGGCTAAGGAGCGAAGAGTCATGAGACGCTGGGCTTCTAACACCTGCCTCATCGCTGGGCTTATCGCCGTCGTGAGTGCACCGCATGACAAGGTCAACGGGGCGACCATCCTCGGAGCGGTACTCGTGTTCGCCGGAATCCTCCTATACAAGGACCCGGTCTGAGGTAACGATCGCGTAACGTTTTACTCTCGATGTCCACAAATAGGAGTCGGGACCGATGATCGGGTGTACGGTTGAGCTCGCTCCACCATACAACGATCCAACGACAGAGAGGCAAGACCATGGCCGACCTCGCCACAAGCAACATCGTTCTCCAGACCGCGGCAACTGGTGAGCTGCGGGTCCACCGAGACACCTGCAAGATCGTCATCGACAAGGGATTCGTCACTGTCGATGGGCTGATCGGGGAGCACGGTGAGGAGATGGGCAAGCTCACCAGGAAGAACATCGAGGCTCTGGCCTCAGCGAAGTTCTGCACCACGTGCAAGCCCAAGGGTGCGCAGACAACCATCGACCAGTTCAGCGAGATCCTCGCTGGATGGCCGGAGGATGAGGGCTCGGACACGTTCGAGGAGCACCGAGCCCTTCTCAACTCTTCCGGTGACAATGACGACGAGCCAGTGAACGAGCTCGAGGACATGCTGGGCGAGGCGCTCGTCACCCCCTCTGAGGAGGCAGCCCAGGCTGAGGACGACGCCGTCAGCGACGATGACGACCTCATCGGGGACGTGCCTACTGAGGTCAACCCGCTCGAGGGTGTCAAGGTCTCGAAGCACTATGACGACGCACTCATCAAGGTCGGCCTCCCCAAGCTGGACGGCACGCACGAAAACTTCAAGGACCTCGCTCTCGAGGCCTTCGAGGCCCTGAAGAAGTGGCGCCGGGCTGACGAGGAGTACAAGGCGCTCCCTCCGCAGGACACCAAGTGGGTCACATCGACCCGCTATGCCTGGGAGCGCGACTTCCTCCTCGGGTACTTCTCTGGGGTCGTCGGCCAGCGGCCGGTGGCGCACTTCTCGAGGGTTGGTAACCTCGCAGCCCGTCGCGGTGCCGCTGCCGCCAAGGCATTCCGAACCATCTGACCGCTCAAGAGCAGCCCCGATGCCCCGGCGTCGGGGCTGCTCCCGTCTACCCAAGGAGCACACTGTGCGGATCCAGTACATCGAGAAGAACTTCCAGCGCACGACGCTGGCGCTGATCCGGAAGGCCAGCGAGATCGCTGAAGAGTACGCGGCACAGGGGTATGACCTCACACTGCGCCAGCTGTACTACCAGTTCGTCGCGAGGGACATCCTCCCCAACTCCGACAAGTCCTACGACCGCCTCGGCGTCGCAGTGTCTGACGCGAGGCTCGCTGGGCTCTTGGACTGGGACCGCATCGTCGACCGCACCAGAAGTGTTGCCGGAGGTAGCACCGACTGGGTCTCTCCGAGCAACATCATCGAGGTCAGCGCTGACCAGTACCAGCGCGACCTATGGGAGGCGTCTGACCAGACGTTCCGCCCAGAGGTGTGGGTTGAGAAGGAGGCACTTGCTGGCGTAATCGCTCGCGCTGCAAACGGCTTCCAGGCTCCCTACTTCTCATGCCGGGGATACGTCAGCCAGTCGGCAATGTGGCGTGCTGGGCAGCGCTTCCAGGAGCAGCTGGCTCGTGGGTACACCCCTGTGGTGATCCACCTTGGCGACCACGACCCGAGTGGTCTCGACATGACCAGGGACATCCGCGAACGGCTGCAGATGTTCGTCGGAGAGCCTATTGAAGTGCAGCGTATCGCGCTGAACATGGACCAGATCGAGGAATTCCAGCCACCGCCCAACCCAGCCAAGCTCTCTGACGCTCGCGCGCAGGGGTACGTCGCGGAGTACGGATACGAGTCTTGGGAGCTAGACGCCCTGGAGCCGAGCGTGCTAGAGCGCCTCATCAAGGAGGCCGTCGAGCCGCTGGTTGACCAAACTGCTTGGGATGCGGCGGACGCGAATGACCAGGTCGAGCGAGACCGTATGCACGAGATCGCAGATCGATGGGATGCCATCAGCGCCCGGTGGGAAGAGATCGAGGAGCTGCTTGGGTAACGGTTAGGTAACGATACATGGGCTAGCCCACGTAACTGCCAGCTGCTCCTGAGTTCCAGGGTAGCGTTCTACCTGTACCGCAACGACGACACAACGAGGAGCACGACAGTGAGCCACACCGACCAGAGCGAATGCAGCGGTAGCCGGGGCATCCCATCAACGGACAACAACGGCCGGGCTTGGTGCCCAAAGTGTGACAGAGACTTCGCCTCCAACGCTGCTGGTACCGTCCGACCGCATAAGGCAGCCCCGGAAGAGCCCCTGGTTATCTACGCGAGCATCAGCTCAGGCAGCTCCGAGTACAGCGCTGAAGCTGCCCGCATCCCGATCGACGACTTCATCCAGGCTCTGCAGAGCGCGAAGGAAGACGGGGCCACCTACGT
>Ga0302207_1000720_pt1 | contig 13195 bp, 7 predicted proteins | sample II_Fen_E2_2_FD_198792 | JGI IMG/M metagenome (GOLD analysis project Ga0302207, IMG submission 198792) | Peat permafrost microbial communities from Stordalen Mire near Abisko, Sweden - II_Fen_E2_2 | ecosystem: Environmental > Terrestrial > Soil > Wetlands > Permafrost | place: Sweden: Abisko...
ACTTCTTATTTTCATAGGTACCATTCCAGCCGAATGTGCCTTTGTACAGCACCGTACCATTTCTGTCGTAGATTTGAATATCGTATCCCTTCATAAAAACATCATTCACTCCATCACCGTTCGGAGAAAAGATATTGGGGATGAAAGGAATTACTTCAATGCTTTTAGAAGCAGTGTTAATACATCCGTTTTTGTTTGTGGCGGTGAGCGTTATATTATATTCCTTTGTCCCTCCGATAATACTGTAGTAATGCTCAATCGATGATCCCGTCTCGGTTAATCCATCGCCCATATTCCAGTGATACTTTACATCAGTCACATCGGGAATGGTACAAATTAATTTATTCTCTCTCGTATTAACTGTGTTAGTAGCTAGAGTGAAGTTTACCTCCGGAAGTGGATCCTCAACAACATTGAAAGTTACAGATTTTTCGCAGCCACGGGCATTTGCTCCGGTAACAGTATATATTCCGGGTGTTTTCACAGCTATCGAACTGGTTGAAGCTCCATTACTCCAGTTGTATTTTATGGCTCCGGCGGCCGAAAGTACAGTGCCGTCGCCCTGACAAAACAACTCCCTTCCATCGGTGGTGAATGCCCAGTAAGGTTCTTCCTTTACCTTAAACCTGATAGTATCCGTGTAACAGCCTACACTTGAATATCCGATCATCCAAACTGTAGTATTTTTCCCTACACGGATAGAATCGCCGGTTGATCCATCACTCCATAAATACCGATAAGCACCATGAGCTTTCAACGTAGTGGTAGATCCCGGACAATAGGTTGAATCTCCGCTTATCCCAATCAATGGAGGATAGAATGTTTCTACCATTTTACTCACTGAATCGGTACACAACGAAGGTGGATTGGTTACCAGCAAACTGACAGGATGCATCCCCGAAGTTTTAAAAACATGGGTGGGACTCTGATCCGTTGACCTTGTTCCATCGCCGAAATCCCATTTGTAACCCAGTGTGCCATGTGTAGCAGGATATGTATTGGTAAATTTCATTGTATTGGTAAGATTATTACAATCTACCAGTTCATATTTGAAGTCGGCATTGGGTTCATATTTAGCGATAGTGGCATTGAGCGATACCGGACAGCCGGTAGCAGAAATCAGGTTGCAGGTATATACCGCTCCTTCGACAGGTGATTTTATAATCAGTGATCTATCGGTTCCTATTATCGTACCCTTACTATCTACCCAACTATAGGTTTCGAAACCTTCGGGAGCTGCCAGTGTGGCGTTGACATCGCCGGAGCAGTATTTTACGGTAATATACATTGGGTGAGATTCCGCCACAAAATAAGCGTAACCGTAATGATATCGTCCGGTACAATCGACCGCCATAAATTCGATAGTAACTGTCTGACCAATATAACTCAATAAATTAGCACCCACTGAAGTCCAGTCTCTCCATTTTACAGGAGTTGTTGTTCCGGCAGGTGTGTATGACTGAAATCCCTTGGCTGTAGTGCTGGTTGAGTAAACATCGTAATTTGTACAGGTATTGATAGAGCTGCCGCTTTGATCATAAAGAGTCAACTTAAAACGAGGCTCCATTAATGCCGTATGATCACTGGCATACTCCAAAACACAGGCAAATTTCATAAGTAAAAGCGCATTGGTCGAATCAACCTTCAATGTGTATCGCAAACTCTGTTCCCAACATCGGGGATTAGGATCGCCAGTTTTAGTAATATCGCCTAACCGTGCAGAATACTTATATCCTTTTGGAATAATTTTCAGAGCATTTCCGGTTTTTGCATCATAAGCTGTTGTATCAGTCATTATAACTTGTCGCCGTGCTGTGGGAAGAGAAACCAACGAAGGACTGCTATTAATAGATGGAACATCAGTACTATACAGCCAATTATATCCGGTCCATCCTGCAAATGTACCGGTTTCGAAACCAAGATTTTTTGAATAAGGATCTGTTGCGTAAATATATGAAGGTATAACCATTGCTATCAGCAAGCAAAAAAGGAGTGTGATTTTTTTTTTCATATAATCGCAACAAATTTATGATTCCATAAAAATACTTTAAATTTCTTCTATACAATACATTAAAGCGTCAATCTGCTTGGTATTTAATGGTATTTAATTAGCGAATAATCTTTTTAAATAAAATAGACGATTTGCGAATGTTCAATATTGAGAATCGGTGAAATTTTTGTTTTTTGTTTTCCGATAATAGTAAGGACAAAGCGTATGAAACTTATAAAATACAGAGTCTATCTTTTCAATGTAACATACCCTTTTCGGCTTTGAATCTGATGGTTTTTATCAGTATAGTCTATTGAGTAAAAATACGTGTCACTTCCGAGTTTCTGACCTTGGTACGTTCCATTCCAACCCGATGTACCTTTGTATAAGAGTAACCCGTTCCTATCGAATATACTTAAATCGTACCCCTCCATGAATAAATCGTTTACTCCATCCCCATTAGGCGAAAAAACATTAGGGAAAAAAGGAGTTATTTCAACTCTTTTTGAAGCAGTATCTAAACAACCTTCCTGATTGATGGCTTTAAGCACAATGTCATTATACCCCAATATGTCGGAAGTATTATTATATATATGATGAATGGTTGATCCTGTTTCAGTCGAATGGTCTCCCATCTCCCAGTTATATTGCACTCCGTTTTCATACGGAACAGAACAAATCAATTCATTATGGCGTGAATTTATCGTATTCGTTGACATAGAAAAATCTACATTCGGTTTAGGATATTCCACAACCGTAAAAGTTTTTGATTTTTCACATCCTTTCACATTAGAAGCAAGCAAGGTATATACTCCGGGGGTTTTTACCGTAATTGAACTGGTTGTTGCACCGTTACTCCATATATAATTTGCAGCTCCACTGCCCCATAAAACTGTATATTCACCCTGACAATATGATTCTTTTCCATCTGTAGTAAAAACCCAATCCGGTTCTTGTTTAACCTTAAACCTTATGGTATCGGTATGGCATCCTGCACTCGAATACCCAATCATCCACACAGTTGTATCTTTCCCCACTTCAATAGAGTCTGTTGTAGCTCCATTACTCCATTTATAGCTGTAAGCTCCATATCCTTTGAGCGTAGTTGTATATCCTAGACAATAAGTGGAATCACCAGAGATACCAACATAAAGTGGCGAAAATGTTTCTACCATTTTGCTTAGTGAAGTAGTACACAAAGAAAGCGGAGTATGCACCATTAAACTAACCTGATGTATGCCGGAATTATGATAAATATGTGTAGGATTTTGCTCTGTAGAAGTTGCTCCATCTCCAAAATCCCATTGGTATTGCAACTTAAGGTTTTTAGGAGGTTGTAAACTGGTGAAATGTACGGTATCAGTAAAATGTTTACAGTCAATAAGTGAATGAGTAAAATCAGCACTTATCGGGTCTATGTCAGGTATAACTGTAGAAACAGAACCTATAGCCGTGGTTAGATCCGTTTGTATCGATGTCAGATTACAGATATATTTTGTACCCACAACTGGATTTTTCACCACTAAAATTTGAGTAGAATCTAGTATTTTACCTTTACTGTCTAACCACTGATATTCTTTAAAACCTTCCGGAGCATAAAGCGTTGCAAATTTATCTTCAGGACAATATTTCACTATAATGCCCATAGGGTGTGTCTCTGCAACAAAATAAACATAGCCATATGGGTAATTAGGAATCATACAATCTGACGAAGAAAAATTCAAAGTTATAGTTTTTCCAATGTAATCCGTTAATTCAAATCCTACTGTTGTCCAGTCAGTCCAGTGGATGTAATAGTTATAAACATGTTCTGTTTTAGACACAAGAACTCGCTCTGCAGTAGCACCTGGGCCAAAATCACTTGGATCTCCAAAACTGTAAGAACCTATCGCACCTGAACCTGCCGGACCTGAACCGTTTGTACTAGCACGGAATACAGCTGCAAACTTTACGACTAAAAGCTCATTACTTGAATCAACTTTCATGGTGTATTTTAAATTTTGAGACCAACCTCCACCATCATCATTTCCTAAACGAACAGAATATCGATAACCGGATGGAATTATTTTTAATAATTTCCCCGCATTAGTATCGTAAGCATTAGTATCTCTCATAATAGTTGCACGAGGGTTTGGAGGTGGCGAATCTTGATATGGATATTGAGGACTCTTCTTGGTAACACAAGTCCAATTCTCGTTAAAGCTTCCTGTTTCAAAACCAATATTTTTAGTGTATGGATCAGTTGCATAGATAGTAGTGGTTGCAAATAATGCAATCAGAAGGACTAAAAATATAATGATTGGTTTTCTCATCAATCTTGTATGAATTTAAAATTCTACAAAAGTACTTATTTGATCAATTATGTACTACAAAAATAAACTCAAATTCTTATATATATTTAATTTATCATATATAACAATGCATTATTTTAGATTTTTGCAATATAAGCAAGTTTGAGACTATCTTTTCAATGTAACATACCCTTTTCGGGTTTGAATTAGGTGGTTTTTATCTGTAAAATGAAGTAAATAAAAGTAGGTATCATTATCCATCTTTTTCCCATTGTATGTTCCGTCCCACCCGGACGAGCCGCTATATAACTGAAGCCCATATCTGTCAAAAATATGAATATCAAATCCGTTCATAAACACATCATTGATGCCATCTCCATTGGGCGAAAACACATTCGGAATAAATGGAACCACCTGTATTATTTTGGTACTTGAACCCGTACATCCTGTAGTGTTTGTCGCCGTTAGTTTAACGGTAAATTCAGCAGTTGAGCCGGTTATCTGATAAGTATGCGTTGTTGTTGGTTGGTCATCTGTTGTCCCGTCTCCAAAATCCCATTTATACGTAACTCCGCTTTCGGGCAACACCTTCATCGTTACTTCATTAAATCGATTGTTTATATCATTGGTCGAAAGTGTAAAATCACTTTTGGGAGCGGGAATGACCTGGGTAGTAACAGAGGCACTCGCTATTTGTCCTATTGCATCAGTCACTGTAACAGTGTACACTCCATCCATTTTCTGGTTGCTGTTTAGTATCGTTGGGAGTTGATCAGACGATGTATAACCATCCGGTCCGCTCCACGAATAGGTAAAAGGTGGCGCACCTCCGCCCACTATCGAATAAAGACTAATCCCAGTTCCTTCACATACAGACCCGTTGCTCGATGCGCTTACTGTTACCGGATCGGTATGAAGTGTACTCAATAAAATGTCGTCGATATAATAGTCATTCCCCATCACAAGCGAGTATTTGTTCTGTAAGCCTGTAGATACATTGTTGGTGATGTTGGTTGCTGAGAGTGGCACCGGAAAATCCAGTGTGTACTGAGTCCATACGCCTTCGGTATTAAGTACCGGACCTGTAAAAGTTTTATTGGTATTGTTGGTAGAATTGACAACTTCCATCGAAAACTGTGAACTTCTGGACACTACGTAAATCCAAAACGAAAAACGATAACGAAACCCGGTCTTAAGAGCTAGATCACGTTTGTATAGATAGTTTATGGTTGTACCAGCATTTACCACCATAACGGCTCCATTGGTATTGCCTGTGTGGTCTGCAGTGTAATAGGGTCTGGATCCTGATGGAATAAAAGAAGTAGGGCTGGTAGAAGTCCAGAAATATGACGACTGACCTGCATCGGCAATATGTCGTGGGTCAATCACAGCGTAATAATTGTCCTGAATCTCTTTTGCCGATGCAGTGCCGTTTGGATCGGCAAAGACATAACTGCCGGAAGGCATATAAGGTGTGGTAACACGGGTGGTATGTTGTCCGAAACTATCATAAAATATAGTGTCGCCATAGGTCGTTTGAGCATGTATCGTACACACCAACGATAATAACAGTACAGTAAAAACTGCTTTTAAGACATTGCCGGACATGATTATCATGGAGCTGTTTCTAAGGGTTGTATTTATTTAAGGCAGATGTATAGTGAGCGTTTTTTACCGGCTGCCGCCAGTATTCATATACCAGATGAATGATACAAAACAATCTGCAGGGCAAAGATAATGGATAAAAATTAAAATCAGGTGTTTCCCCAAAATTTACGATTTTCATACAATGCCATTTTTCGGGAAAAACTCAACGGCGGTAGGCAAATGCCGTCGGCTGGATGGTATTCAACCGGACAATTCCCACTTGCTAAACTCATTCAAGCGGTATAACATGTCTTCCCTGACGACTAATATCTTTATACTGCTCTAAATAAAACATATCCGAAAGAGTAAGGAGTAATCTATGGTAAATAGAGTCCTTCTACTTAATAGAATAATGCTCCATTATAGGTGAGAGTAGGAGCTACTTAGTAGAATAATGCTTCATTATTCTACTCTCATGACCTCAATATTATAGAATAATGCTAAATTATTGGTGAGGGATGAAGCATCTTAGTAGAGTAATGCTTCATTATTCTATTGAAATGCCCCAATATTATAGAATAATGCGTCATTATTGGTGAAAGATGGAGCTTCTTAGGAGAATAATGCTTCAATATTATAGAATAATGCTCCATTATTCTATTGAAATGACTCCAATATTATACAATAATGCTTCATTATTGGTGAAAGATGAAGTTTCTTGGTAGAATAATGCTCTATTATTCTATTGAAATGACCCCAATATTATACAATAATGCTTCATTATTGGTGAAAGATGAAGTTTCTTAGTAGAATAATACTCCATTATTCTATTGAAATGACATCAATATTATATAATAATGCTCCATTATTCTTGAAAGAATGAGCTACTTAATAGAATAACGAGGTCTGATTAATATACTGTATCATAAAGGATAATTCATTGATATCCCATCTTAGCTCAAAAATAGAGTCTATTCAATTTAATAGAATAAATGCTAGTTAATGTGAAATAAAGTATTTATCTTTGGCATGAAATTTTAATTAAAATGAATTAGTGCCTTTCTATGTATGAAGAGCAACGCTATTGCACATAGCTGACTATATGGAAATTTATGTGCAGGAGAAGTACACATATATTGGTGTTAGGGGAAAGTGTAGGAAAAAAGACAAATTATTCAGAAACTGCGATTCAAATGTGAACTAAAGAAATAATACCACAAAATAGGAATTTCAATTTACCAATAAATCTCAATTAAATATTTAACGTTATGAAAGACATAAATGTTTGTCACAAAGACTTCTTAAATTATAAAAATGCCTTTGAAAACCTAAAATCAAACAACTTAACTGAGTCCGATACAAGATCAAAAATAATAGACAAGATATTTATCGACATTCTTGACTGGAATGAAGAATTGATAAATCGTGAGGGATATGTAGTTGAAGGGTATTATGACTATTTATTCGCAATACCAAATTTTCAGTTTATTGTTGAAGCTAAAAAGAATTTTGTTGAGTTCACTTTACCGAATAAACATACATATGTAACCGCAGGAACTATTGAGAAATCGAACAAAGATGTTATAGCCCAAATTCGAAAATATTTATTTGAAATGGGTCTTCAATATGCCGTTGTAACTAACGGACATCAATTCATAATTGGCAAATTTTCAAACACAGATGGTACTGATTGGAGAACAAATAAATGTTTAATATTTAATGGGTTTGATGATATTGATTCCAGATTTATTGACTTCTACAATATTCTTTCGAAATCATCTGTGATAGAAAATTTTGGGTTTAAACTTTTTCTTGAAGAATTTGTACAATACAAAGGCAGAACAATACTTTCATCGCTGCCATCGAAAGACTCTGAATTAATTCGAAATTCATTAAGTGCAGAACTCACTCCTATAATTGACAAATTATTTGGAGAATTATATGACATAGATGATGTAATAAACAAAGAGCTTATCAAAGAGTGCTTTATAGAAAATAAGGAAATAAAAAAGAACAAATCTGATATTGAAAAACTCTTTGCTGATGTACCTCCTAAGGTTGAAAAGGTTGTTAAAGCCCGTAATACAGAAAGTATAGTCTCTCAAATAATTGATGAAATTCAAGATGATGATCTTAAGTTAGCTTCAACGCCACCACACCCAATTATTATAGTCGGCTCAAAAGGCGCTGGCAAGACAACATTTATTAACTACTTATTTAAGACAGAGATAGATACTGAAACTGATCTATCAAAAAGCCACCCATATATATACCTTGATTTTAGACAATATGCTGGGGTAAAAAAAACTTTTGAACAGACAGTTTTCAATGACTTACTAGAGCAAATTTATGAAAAGTATTCAACCCTAAATTTATGCTCAAATAGTTCATTATTTAGTATCTACCACAAAGAAATTGATAGAAACAACAAAAGCATATGGCAATTTGATAAAGAAAATAATCAAGATAATTACCAATCAAAATTAAGTCTGTTCTTAGAAGAAAAATTACGTAATTCTGAAAACCACTTTTTTAAACTGTCTGAACATCTAATTAAAGGCAGAAGAATTAGATTATGTATTGTCATTGACAATGCGGATCAATTTGAAATTGATATTCAAAAATCTGTATTCTTATTTGCTCAAAGCTTAAATAAGAAAGGTAATGTTACAATAATAATTTCACTTCGCGAAGGCTATTACTATAAATGGAGATATTTACCTCCATTTGATGCATTTCCATGTAATGTTTACCATATAACAGCTCCACCTTATAAAGAAGTTCTTCAAAAAAGGATAGACTATGTTTTAAAACAAATAGAGGTTAAAGGTAAAACGAAAGGAATTGTAAGTCAGAATAAAACCTTTATCATTAGCAATGATTCTGTTCGTAAATTCTTGTTGAGTTTAAAAACATCTTTGTTTGGTTCTAATAATTCGGATATGTTACAGTTTTTAGAAGAGACTACCTATCCAAATATTCGCGAAGGATTAGAGATATTTAAACAATTTCTAATATCAGGTCACACAGAAGTTCATCAATACGTACTTAGACAAGAAACTAGTCCTGATGCAATCCAACCTATACCTTATTGGGAGTTCATTAAAGCAATTGGATTAAATAATAAGAAATATTATAACCATAACATTAGTATAATCAACAACTTATTTTATCCTTCCGAAGGAAGCGGAAATCATTTTTTAAAAATCAAGATTTTACGATTCTTAGATAATAAATTAGTAACAGGTGGTCTTTCGGAAAAGTACTTTAATGTTGGAGAATTAATAAATAAATTTGAAAATACTGGATATGTATCGAAAATTGTAAAAAACGAATTAGCCGAATTGTGTCAATGTAGATTAGTAGAGACCGAAAATCAATTATCAGATGTAGAAGACTTACCTAATATTTCTTTAGATGAAAGTATCTGTATTTCAATGAAAGGACACCATTATATTAATACTTTAATTAGTAATTTCTCATATATTGAAATGGCATTGGAAGATACTCCAATATTTAATGACGTTGCATTTGCTAAAATAAAGAGCAGTTTTCCTTTATCCGATGATTATGGTAAAAGAAATATATACGATCGTGTAGCTGTGGTCGAGAATTTCTTGGCTTATTTACAACAGGAAGAAAAAACTGAAACATTGGAAAGCGAAATCTTTGGAAAAGGAATTGTATCGCAAATTATTTATGGTGCAAACAAAGACATTTTGAGAATTAAAAAGAAGTTTGGCATTGAGAAATAAAACACTCCGTTTGTTGTATCCTCCAGACTACGTCAAATTAGAAACAAGGTGCTGCCTTGTTTGTTGGAGTATGATATCAGAAGCCGGAGTGAGGTGTAAGCGTAAAAAACAGATAAGTAAGAATATTATGAAAGGAGTAAATAAATTAATATTGATTTTGCTTTTTATCGGAAGCCAAATTAATTTTATTGAAGCACAAATTAGACTTTCCGAAAATGATTTCAACAAACAGGAAGATGATTCTTTGCTTAATGTAATTCTAAAAATGCAAAAGGAACGTGAATTACATAAAGACAATAAAGATTCTGCTTGGGTAAATGATTTGAATGGTCATACAGCTTGGGATTCAAGAGCAAAATCAAAAGAAGGGAAACAAGTAATTATTATAGATTCTATTACAAATAACTATTATGTATTAGACTCAACACATACGATAATAACTGCATATAACAGTTCTAAACAAATTATTTGGAAAACAAATCCACGTAAAGTCAATCATCTTTCTGAATACAGACATCAAAACCCGGTTATAATATATTACAAAATTGGAAAACTCCCTGATAATATATATGGAAGTCTAAGTAAGAAAGGGGAAAAGGTCATTTTTATTAGTTATTCGAACTCGCAATTTGGTTTTTTAGATTTGAAAACAGGGAAATTCACTTACGAAGGACAAGATTAAGAACTCTTGTCCTCGCGGATACATACCCATTACTTACTTGCACAATAGCGTAGTTTGGTGAAGAGATTGTCTGAACTAGGTTGAAGCAGATAAATCAGATTGAAAACAGATACTCTGAAATCTGATAGATCCTTTTATCAGATATAATCGTGGTTCAGACAGTTACAAATATCAAGAATACAAAGAGTTGGAATAACATATCCCCGCTACCAGTCAGAAACTATCAACTAAATAGAAACTGATATAAATCACTTTATACACAAATAATGAAAAAAATTAATTGGAAGGAGGTTTTAAAATTTTTGGCAGGTGCTTTTTTTGTAACTGCAGGAGCAAGTTGGTATTTTGCATGGTATAAAGTTGATCTTCCATTCATGGGAACTATAATGACACATCAATTTCTATTCATTCGTGGTTTCATTCATTTTGCTTTGTTTCTGATCACATTCTACTTTGGCTTTATCAGAAAAAAGAATTGAGAGATAGATAATTTATAGCTGAACCCCTGTTGATTGTTGTGTGTATTGTTTGGCATAGTTACCGGAAGTCCACCTGATAATTTTAAACGATTTCTATAGAAAAACGTTTTTCTTTAGTATTGGAGCAATTTAAACTATTGCAACTTTGCATCGTAATTCAACTAATCGTTTAATAATTAAAACAACGAAAAAATGTTTACAGTCCAAGAAATTGAAAAAGCTCACGAAAAAGTAAAATCGGGAGCAGACTTTCCGAAATACATTCAGGAAATTAAACAAATAGGTGTAACCTCATTCGAAACATGGGTAACTGACAGCCATACCGAATATTTTGGTGAAAATAACTATCAGACAAAATCATTGCCTCAATATGAGAACCTGACCATAGCCGATAGTAGTAACCGCGAAAAGTTTTGCCGGTATTTAAAGATTCACCAACAGGGTGAAACAGACTATTTCACGTTTTGCAGGCATTGTGCCGAAACAGGCATTGAAAAGTGGTTTGTTTGTCTTGACGAAATGACTTGTACCTATTACGATAAAGCGAAAAATAAAATTCTGGTGGAGCCAATTTCGCAATAAGTCCTGCGTTAGCTGAAGAATATATAAATAGTTTAGAGCATACCATTAAATCACTTCATTCAAATAACACATTATGAAAAAAATCATTTCTTTTATGTTGTTGGCATTACTTGCTGCCAATACCGTTGTAGCAGCCAATCAGTTTATTTTAAAAGGTAAAATTGAAGGTACTGTTGGAGATAGTGCTGTGCTGTCTTATTGGACATCGATAGGTAATCAGTCTAAAGTATTTAAGTATACTTCAAAAATCAGACAGGGTCATTTTCTGTTTAAAGAGGATTTGCGGGAACCCATAGAGGCTCAATTGGAAATAGGGGGTGTGAAGATCAGATTATATCTTGAATCTACAGAAATGGAATTGTATATTCCAAAAAATCATCCTGAACAATTCAGGATGAAAGGTTCTAAAACGCACGATGATGGAGAACGATTAGCCAAGAGTACCAGTGCTCTGACTAAATTGAAGGGTGAACTTGGAGATCAGATTCAAAAAAGGTATAAAGAATTGAATTCAATATCCGAGACTGATCCGGCTTATAAAAAACTCTCGGATGAAAAGGACTCGCTTAAGTTGCGATATGATTCAGTTTCGGCATTGATTGGAAAATTGCAGGTTGCTTTTATCCGAATGAATCCGAATTCATACTATCCAATAGTTTCAAGTGTTTTTCTGGCTTGTTTATCCAGATCTTATATTAGTGTTGATTCGGCCAGAATACTTTTCGACCAGATGTCTGAAAAGATACGAAATAGTCACGCAAGCAGAATTCTGAATTTAGACATAAAGATGAAGGAAAATGTAATAGTAGGAAAGATGGCACCAGACTTTAATACGCCCGATTTGAACGGGAAGCTGGTAAAACTTTCGGGCTATCGCGGAACAAATTATGTATTGCTCGATTTTTGGGCTAGTTGGTGTGTGCCTTGCGTGAAAGGGTTACCTCATATGAAAGAGCTGTATAACAAGTATCACAATAAAGGGCTAGAACTTATCGGTGTGTCATGTGACCGATCAAAAGCAGACTGGCTTGCTGCTGTTGATAAACATCAAATAAGTACCTGGCCGCAGGTTTCGTTTGTTCAAAGTCTGGAGAAAGCAGCGCAAGGTTATTCGTTTGATGAAGATATTCAGTGTAAATATCCGACGGATGGAATTCCCAGATACATATTGATTGATAAAGCAGGAAAGATTATTGCTAAATGGGGCAATTCTTCTGAAGAAAGCGAAAAAGATCAGGATAGAGTGCTGAAAGAAATTTTTGGAGAGTAAATGACTCCTTGATTGAACAAAGTGTTTTTTATGCAGAAGTTCTACTCCGTCAAAACTAAAAGTAAGTATAAGGTTTGGAGTTTAAAAGGATAGAAATTATATACCACACAAAACCCTAAAGGGAACTTAAGAGCGCTGTGCGTGCAGTTATACATTTTATTAAAAGTACTAAACAACAATAAAAGCAAGTAATATGAAAAATCCGACAAGCATCTCTGTTTTGAGTTTGGTAGTTCTGTTCGTAATTATGTTTTCGGCCTGTAAGGATGAACAGGTAGATCATACCATCGGAGCTTTTAATAATGGAGGCAATGAGCGAAATATGATAGTGGTGATGAGTGATCTTCATTTGGGTGCCGATTTGACTTATGCTGAGTGTAACAAGAATCTGGGGTCGTTGGAGAAACTGCTGAAACAAATAAAAGCAGCTCCCAACGTAAAGGAACTGGTTATAGCCGGCGATATGCTTGATGAATGGTTTGTGCCAGCTAACGTGGATACTTATCAAGGAAAGGATCAGGCTGATTTTGTAAAACGTATTGCAATAACAAATAAGGGG
>Ga0302207_1000724_pt1 | contig 13074 bp, 15 predicted proteins | sample II_Fen_E2_2_FD_198792 | JGI IMG/M metagenome (GOLD analysis project Ga0302207, IMG submission 198792) | Peat permafrost microbial communities from Stordalen Mire near Abisko, Sweden - II_Fen_E2_2 | ecosystem: Environmental > Terrestrial > Soil > Wetlands > Permafrost | place: Sweden: Abisko...
ATTCAATTTAGTTATAGGATTATTCCTCAATTAGAGTTTAAAACTTCTTCCTTCCCTCAAATGAGTCATTCGGAAACTCCAAAAAACACATGATAACTCCATAGAAAACAAACTCTTTTATTTTCCTCTCCAAACAAGACCTCTCAGGGAAGTAGTGCAACCGAGACTTCATGTTGGGTCGTTCCGTACACATGAAGTCCTATGTATTACAAGCTGGCCTTCCGTCCACCACAGACTTGGAAATCTTTTTTGTTTATATTTCTTTGGTGTTAATTTAAAATTATTATTCATCTGTTTCAAATCCAAAGCATAGCATTAGATATCAATTTCTTAACTCATCTAAGGCTATCCTAATTACCTTAATTTGATTAGGATCTTTATATTGGTATTTTTCAATATTGGATTTAGCTTTTATTAATGCTTTTTCGATTTCTTCTTTATTCTCTTTCCCAAAAGTTCTTGATGCTATGTATAAGGCAACAGCAGCATTATAACCAATAAATGGTTTTTCAACATCTCCAACGTGTGCTGCAAGCCAATCTATGTATTTAAGGTTGGGAAATTTTTGAAGTTTTGCAATGGCAACTAATCTTTCGCCTGGGGATTTACTTTTTGTTAATGTTGGCAAAAAATTAGTAGGATCATTTGAAATTGACTTCATCCATGCCACAATGCTTTCCATTACTCGTGTCCGATTGTCACCACCTGGCATTTTTATTCTTATTTCTTCATAATCTCTTGCAAGTTGTAATAATTTTTGAATGTTGTCGGTCAAATTGATTTTATTTTCATCTACTGTTTTTCTTTTTTGATTTATTGTTTTAGCAATTTCTTTAGATAATGTTTCGACTGCTTGTCCAAATTGAGAACGAAGTTTTGTGCTATTAATGGTGTCTTCATACTTGAAATTGCTAAAGTCAGTGAAATATTTTGATTTTAAACTATACGGTAATGAATCATATCCCTGTGAATTTGACAGACTGTAAACTACAGGAAACAGCAAATTTTTTCTTGTTGTTTTTTCACGATTGAGAATAGAATTCAATCCAACATTTAGAAATGTGTTATCAAGCTCAAAATCAGAAACTATTAAGATATAAGTTTTTGCTTTTTCTATAGCAGTTTCAATTTTCATTGACCATGGTACGTTAAGATAAACATCACTAAGATCAAAGAATATTTGAGGTTTGTATTTTAATTCATCTGTTAAATATTCGGTTAATGTAGGAATAAGCAGTTCTCTAACCCATTGGTACACATTTCTTGGACAACTAATATAGACGTCATAAAAATTATCTATTTCTTCTTTATTTAGTAGGTTATTAGCCTCAAATTCATTTTTTCGTTTTTGATAATAATCTTTGCCAACAAAATCTTCAATGTCACTAAAATCGGTAGAAAGAAGTGTCGCTATTTTTGAAAAAATAAATCCCATTCCCTCAGGATCATTGGTTCCTTGTTCTACAACAGCTAACTTTTCACCAAAACTGAAATAATCAATTTGAGGAATTTTAATTTGTTCTAAAATATATTTGGGGTCAATCCATTTTGGTAACCAATCGCTATAGCAATCTTTTAATATATCTGCAATTCTTTCAAGCCACTCTTGAGATTCTTTAAATTCTACTCTGGTTCCAAATCTTGAAGGTATTGGTAGAACAGTCAAACACATTCTATCAACAGCGAGCTTTTGCCTTGCTGTTTGGATATACTTAACAATATCACGAATGCCAAAAAGACTTTGATAGTTAGCAGTGAACATTGGAATAAGAATGTCAGGCATCAGAATTGTGCATATACCACTTGAATCACTTAAACCGGTTCTACTGTCAATCAATATAAAATCAAAATCTTTATGCCATGCGGTTCTTAAATTCTCTAAGTGATAGCCGCCTTTCTTATTAGTAAAGAAATCCGACCAATCAAAATTTTGAAGTAATGAAGAATAAGACATTGGATCTTTGTCTCTGCCACTTTGAAGTAGTGAAATCGGAAATTCATTCAAGGTATCAATCTCCCACAGAAAGTTTTGATAATTAGGGTTACAATTATTTTTATAAGCTAACAATAGTTGAAGTAACCCTTCTGATGAATTTTCAATTTTAAAATTATTAAAGAATCTTTCAATGCCAGGTGCTTCCAAATCCCAATCAACAACTAAAACTTTAAATTTTCGTTTTGATAACTCATAGGCAATATTTGCTAGAGCCATACTGCGACCAACACCTCCTTTATAGGAATAAAATGTGATTATACTGCTCATAAGTTTTAAAATTTAGGAAGTTGACCTTGTGTTGATTCATCATCTTTAATGTAAAATTGTTGCATGAAGCTGTTCTCTGCTTCTATCTGCCAATCTTGTTTCCAATCAGGTGCATTGTTAATCGCATCAGCAATTGCTTTTCCTAATGGTTTTAACAGATCATCTAGAATTTCCGCTTTTGGACTATATTTAGACATTCTAACATTATAACATTCTTGAATTTCTGTTTTCTGAATCGTCGCTATAGCTATAGGCAATTTTTCTCCATCATGAATTATTGTCGGAAAAACTAAACCACTTGGCTTATCGTGTGTTCTAAAACCACTCCTTTTTTCTCGTTCAAGCATGTGACCTAACTCACATGAACACCACTTGCTTTTGGGAAAAGCTTTTGTCCAAAGTGGAATAATTGTTCTTGATGCCCCTAATGCACTGCCTAATGAAACAGGCCATGTTGTTCCAGATTCAAGTTGTGTATCAACATAAAATTGTGGATCTCTACCTAATTCATCAAATATATGATGTTTAAGCAGAGGAATAAACTGATTATTAATCCATTCAAGAGTCAATTCTTGACGTCTATAACTTATAAAGATGTCGTGTTGGTATGCCATAGTTGAAATAGTTGAAAAGATATTATTAATCAAAATGAGTTTTTAAAATGTTCTTTGATGCTGCTTCGCCAATTTTATAAAGCATTTCCCTGTTTTCAGAATTACTCATTTCAACAAGACTCTCAATATCATTTTTTTTAAATGTTTTTCCTAATTCTAATCCGTTTAATTCATTTTCAGTAATTGGTAAATTATAACGTAAGTACTTTATTAATGGTTTACCACCTAAAAAATCATTTTCTAATGATCCAATTTCCATATCAATTGAATGCGCCGTTTGAGAATTAGAAAGCCATTGAAGTATTATTTGATTTTGCCAACTTGCATCTTGCATCAACATATCAGGAACATTTTCTGCCCAAGTTTTCATCCATGCTTCCTCAATTTCTCCTGTTTGCTTTCTAAAAACACTATATCCTGTTCCAATAGAAACAATAGTAAGTTTATCTTCTCCCATCTCCCATTTAAATGGAAATCCATTTAGTGTAGCTACCATTAATAGAGTCAAAGCTGGATTGTTTGACATGCTTACACCCCCATCTACAAAAGCGGCATTTTGACCATCGCCTACATCAATCATTTGAGGTGCAAAATATGTAGGTGCAGCACTACTTGCTCTTACAGCTTGCCAAAGTAGAATGTTTTTATTCTTTCCTAGTATTGAGTTGTAAAATTTTCCTTGAGGATGGTTAATAAGTGGCCAAATACTATTTGTATCTGCTCTTTTTGTTACAATACAAAGACCTGTTTTAATTTCATTACTTCCAAGTGTGACTCCACCAAAAGCATCTTTTAAACTTTCTTCTAAGACTTTGTAATCATATTCTGATTTCAAGAACTTCCATGTTTCCATTGGATTCCACCAGTTTCTTTTCTTTCCAAATATTTTACCACCCAAGTCCATGTAAAGTTCTTTGATTTCATCAACAGTCTTTCCCATAGCAAGTGCGGCAGCAATTATAGCACCAGTAGATGTTCCTCCTATCAAATCAAAATGATCAGAAAGCAGATATTCAGGTCCATGCTTTTCTTGCAAAATGGTTTCAATTTTTTTTAAATAACCTAGAGTCAATGCTCCTCTGATTCCTCCACCATCTAAAGAAAGGATATTCTTCGGAACTGTATTTGGGTCAAGATGCTCCTTGAGTGTTTTTTTCATGTGTAATTATATTTAATTGGTTATTTCTTTTGTTTTATTTAAGATTGTTTGTTGATGCTTGTCTTTCAATATCCTTTTTTTACGCATTACATCTGTTTGATGTGTCTGTCTTTTTTTAGGCTTGCTTGTCGGTTAGTATATGCAAAGTAGACGATTGCGGGCTTCAAATTTTCAAACCGTTACAATTTTGAAGCGGGCAACAACCCTTGAAATTACTACCATTTCGCCTATTTTGTACATACAATGTTAGGTGCTTGCCTTAGATTAATAATATCATAAGTTAAATTCTCATAGCATTAAACTTTGTTTTTACTTTAAAGCAGATTCTGCTATGGTTTATACATTTAAAAATTGTATCTTATCTTCTTGATTATATTAAGCCCTAAGTTGAAAATCTTTTATTATTTTAAGTATACTTGTTGCAATACTTTTTTAGCATTCTCATCTCCTTGTTCTGCTGCCATTTTGTAGTATTCTATTGCCTTTACAGTGTTTTTTTCTACAACATCATAGCCCATAAGATATATCTCTCCCAAACCTCTATAAGCGGCAGCATTCTCTTTTTCTTGAGAGATACTCTGTGTTAATAAATCTAATGCCTTTTTATAATTAGTTTTTACACCATGACCATATAAATACCAAAGCCCCAATGTACTTTGTGCATCCGCATTTTCAACATCTGCACCTAATTGAAACATAGTCAAAGCATTTGCTGTATCTTTATTCATAAAGAAATTATTTCCATACTTGCATGCTGTTTCACCACATTTAAGGAACCATTTTTTAGATTTCTTTATGTTTTGCTTTACTCCTTCTCCTTTTTTATACATCATTGCAAGTTCATACTGAGCTCGTGGATCTCCATTCTCATCTTCATCATTGAAAAAAGTCCAGAATCCAGCACCTGCACTTTTATAAAACCAATCAAATGCTTTATATGGATTTTGGGGTATGCCATAACCAGTTTTGAATATAGTGCCAATAAGATACTCTTTATTAGGTTTTTTCTCCCTTTTTTCAGCGTCATACAATAATTCAAGTGCTTTTAGAGGATTGAGCCGAATATAATCTTCAATTCCATATAGATAAAATGCTGCAAGTACGCTTTGAGCCTCAAGGTTTCCATTATTCGCACTATTTTGAATATAATCAAAAGCCTTTTTATAATCTTTTTTGTCCAAATATGTTCTTCCATTATCAAGCTGGATTTCAGCTTTCTTTATTCTTTCATTATTTATGATGTTAGATGTTTTCTCATATATCCATTTTCCTGGAACTTCATAAAGAAACCACCCAAATAGTCCAAAAATCAAAGCCGCCCAGAAATATGATTTTATTGTTTTCCCAATCGCGGTAAGCAGTTTAGTAATTTTAATATTTTTCATTTTTTTGCATTAATTTTATCTATAAGCAGGTGCCAATTTTCTTTTTCAGATAAAAACTCTTTCATTTTATCTGACTCCTGAGCTGGAAAATATTTTAAGCATATTTGTTGCCCAATACCATAACCGCAAATGATTGCCACTGTACCTCCAACATAAAGCCACACCGTTTGTTTTGAGTTCCCTTTTATCTTTGTTTTAAATAAAGTTGCAACTGTTGACCCAATTCCCAAGATTGCAACATTTTCAACCACTTCTTTTCTTTTAAATTCATATATATTTATTGTTTTTTCTGTTTTGGGATGAAAACTGATTACTTCAGATTTCTGATCATAACAGGCATCTTCATTTTCCAATAAAGTATAGAAACAAACCCCGTCTTCTTGTTCTATTATGTTGTTTTTAACTAAATTATATAATTTATCGTATATTGTTTGCGAAAAATAGGTACAACTAAAGCCAATAAGAAAGAATAAAGAAAAGACCAATATAATTATTATACTTACTGGCAGCATTTTTAATAATTTATCTTTCAATGATGATACATTCCTATTGAGAGGAACTGACGTTTTTTCTATAAATGGTAGCAATCTTTTTTCATATTCTGAAAGAGTAAAAACCTGAAGGTTTCTTAATGTTAATGGAAGTTTTCCTATATCAATGTCATCATCAATTATAGTGAATAATTGCCCATCTTTTCTTCCAGAAAGTATCTCTTTATTGAATGTTTGCCATTCGTATTTAACCCATCCCGAAGTTAAGTATTCTAGTTGCGATATTATAACTATAAGATTTTTTGAATTCTCAATAGCTTCATCAATCATTTTAGCATAATCTGCTTCATTTATCGATCTATTATCCAAAAATATAGACAATCGATTTTTCTGAAGAAAATTAAATAACCCAGTGGCTATGTTTTTATCTTCATTTTTATAACTTATAAATACATCATAGACCATATTGAACTGTTTTAGTGTCGTCTATTATCTTTTTCATTGCTAATACAACGAATTAATATTCATATCTTTCTCTTTTTAATTCATCCACTGCAAATTGCGTGGAAAAAAAATTAAAACCCTTGTACTAAACTTTCAATTAGTAAAATCTTATCTGTCATTTTATCTGGTCTTTTTCAAGGTTGCATTAACTCGCAATACGGTGTTTGGCTTGCGCCTAACTACTAAGGCTTCGAGTAGGCAAAGGGAGTTTCACCCTAAGCCTCTCACAGAACCGTGCTTGATAGTCTCCCATTATATGGCTCTTGTTATACAAATCTATGCGCTCTATTACTGGAACCCTAACCGCCAATGATAAAACAGGTTTGTAAATTGCTTCTTCACTCTGTCCAACCAGCGATAAGCTTTGTTCATATTGGTCTTGTAACGCTTGTACCGTTTTCGAGCCCACCAAACTAACCTTTGCCGTAGCAGTAGAAAAACAGGGTTAAATTCCGTTATTCTGAACTTGTTGTAGTTATTATCCAACCGTAAATGTAGGGTTCTAAATACAAGGATATACCTTCTATGCTTTTAAAGTGGGTAGAGGAATTTTCAGATCTTCCTGTTTGTCCGCTACCCTTCTAATAGTAGGTTCGAATTTGTATTACATAAACTCAGCAAAATCATGTCAAACTAACGCTTTCAGTTGAATTGTAAACCAATAATTCAATTATGTTATAAAATTATTTTTCAATTAGAATTTAAAACTTCTTCCTTCCCTCAAATGATTCATTCAGAAACTCAAAAAAGCATATGATAACTCCATAGAAAACAAACTCTTATATTTCTCACCCATTCTAAATCGCAGTCGGGATGTAGTGCAACCAACGCTTCCTTGATGGGTCGTACCGACCGCACGAAGCCCTATGTATTAGCAGTAGTGTTTTTATTCAGTCTGTTATCGTTCATTTGTAAAACAATGTTTTGTGTTGTCGCTTCAACGAAATTAAAATATAATAGTTAAGCAGTCGAATAACAATTAGCCTATTTAATTGGTGCGTTTTTATTATTAATCTTTATTAATGTATGCATACCTTGAAATACGTTATTCACATATTTTGAATTACCAACGTTTAAGGATTCTGTATCTCCGAAGATATTATAACCGATAGGTCGCATATCTAATTTTTTCAAAGTTGGAATGCCATTGTTTAGTAAAATCTCTAATATTTTTATATAATCATCTTTCATGTCAAATAACTCAATAGTCATTCTTTTTTCTACTTGATAAAAGTTGACTTTGACCTGTGGAAGTATAGAAATGTTATCTCGAACGAGAGCAATTGGCTTATTTTCGCTTCGAGCATATAACCAAATCCTTGGAAATTCACCTTTACCAATAAGAATCGGAATTACTCCATTGTCATCAATAATATAGGAGAGGTTTTTGAATGTATTACTACAAAAGACTATTGTTTCGTAGGGTTTATATACATCAGGGATATTGTGTATTGTTATATTGTTCTGAGTCTTCGTCTTTTTCATATTCTTATTTTTTAAAGAATTCATCAATCTGTGCAATTAATTTGTCTCTGTCGTTCATAAATCTTGTACCTAGAATGTATGTTATAAGACACGCAAATAATGCAATTCCAACAGCTACCATTTCCCAAGTTTCAATTTCAAATTTCAATCCTTTTTTTGTTTCTCCGGCTTTTGAAAAAGCAATTAAAAATATTATTATCACACTTACGATCTTAATTGACCAGCCAATAGAGATAAAAAGTAGACTTTTTGACCAATCTTTAAATCCAGAAGAACCATTCTTTATTTTATAGAAACTAACCTCATTTAATGGGTAAACAGAACCTAATTGAACAATTTTTTCTGTTTCAAGACTATTGTCTTCCAGTACTATTGTTTTTCTTATAATTTCATTTTCTGCCATATATTAATATCTATTTGTTTGTCAATTTATATCCAATCAAGTTTTCAAATGCTAGCATTATTTTTTTTTCACTTGCCCATAACGAGTGAGGATATGTGCATTGGGGGTACTTGATACTCGGGATGTTCCATTTGCGGGAGCATTCGCTGTCGTGAAAAGACAAAGTGAATGCGGGAGCAAAACCTCCAAATTGAACGTCAACCAGCCAGTGCCCATAGGCGTGAGTTAGCAGCAGACCATTCTGTCTTAGAATTTGTCTTTGTTTTGTCTGACGAATTCAATGTTTAATGTATTCAGGTCGTCCTCATATACAAAGAATTTTTCGTCGAGTTCCTCAAAGATTTCGCTTACAGTTTCTTCAATCTTTTCCAGTATTTCTTGTCTTTCTGTTCTGTTTCGTGGAACGGTTTTGTCAGGAAATTGGTCTATAGCTTTTTGTAAAATGTTAGCTGTCTTGTTAGCACCAATAATCTTCAATGAATTAATTGTTTCGTGAGCAAAGTCACCTGAAGAATTGTAAAAATATTGGATGAATCCACCATTATTTATTTCTCTTTCCAAGTTTTGGTTGAAAAAGAAGTTCTTTTGTTCTTCTGTCAAGCTGTCGAGTTTTTCTCCCCAGTCACAAAGTTCACAGATATAGTTGTCAATTTCTATAATACTGTTGTTCTTGTTTTCGGACAATAACAACTTATCAATGTCGAGTCTTTTCTCGCTTGTTTTCTCTGATTTAATGTCAGACTTACCAATTAATTTGTCAAATATACTCATACTCTTTTTATTTTTTTATGGCTGCTGCAAACGATCGAGGCTATGGGCATTTGGCTGTTTGCGGGAGTATTCGCTGTCGTGGACGACAAAGTGTCTGCGTTAGTAAAACCTCCAAATTGCACGTTAGCCAGCCTGTGCCCATATGCAGGTGTTAAGCTGTTGTTTTTTTGATGTATTTGTCGTCAATTAAAGATTAATAGAAAATTCCTTTGATACGTTTTCTTCTATTTCATCATTCCAAATTAAGGTCAATTGTTGGTTGTTTTTCATACCTTCGCTACACGAAAGAATAAAGTCTGCACGACCCATAGATTCAAGACCTTCAATAGTTTTAAATCGATTTAGAATAATTCCATTTGCTTGAGTCATGGTATTTTCTCCTAAACGTATATTCCTTGCTTTTCCTTTACCCTTATTTGAAATTCTAATCGTATGATTTCCATTACCATTATATGGTAAAGCTACTACAAGTAAATCAGCTCGATTTTGATTTGCTTTTTCTACATTGATTTGCGAAATCTGAAAGTCATAAATAAAATCCAACTTATCGTTTAATTGTTTCTCTTGTTTTTTTAAACGACGGTCGTACCTAAGGAATACAAAGAAACTTGATACTGCAGTAACAGCAGCAACTACCAAAGCAGCACAAGAAATAATTACAGATTGTTCCATTTGCTTATTTTATGTTTTTAAATATTCCCTTTAGTGTTTCTTCTGCCAATTTTCGACCTTCAATTATGACTTTTTCTCTAATGTATGTTTGATTAAGTTCTAGCAACTCATCATATCCTCCAAAATATTCTCTACTACAAGCATCACATTTTACATAAGTCTTGTCTTCGTTTGTTGTGAAACAGTTGTCACTTCCACATGTATCACATATTAATCGACCAACAATTTTGTTTTCTGACATATTTCAAGTATTAAATTGTTTTCTGAGTTTTGGGATAGTTTATTCTCATCCTTTATTTCTTAATCCTATTTTATAAAGCTTCTATATCTTTTTTTACCATTTTCTAAAATGCTACCTAACGCTCTAGGATATGTTGTATATTTGGAAGTTTACGGGAGCATTCATAATTTCCTTAGATATTCCGATATCATCTAATTTGTCTATAAATGTTCCAATGTCAGCAACATCTAATTTTGTATTCCTGTTTTTACATTCTATCACTAGCTGCATTGAATTGCCAAAAACTGTCGATGATAATAAAATATCAATTTCTCTTGGCTTACTAGTTAGTCTTCTTAGTAATTTAATAATATGATCAATCTTACAGTCAGGAAATTTAGCTGTGAAATATTCTAAAACTTTATTATCGTACTCTTTCCAGTTCATTTTTATAATGTTACCTAACGACTAGGCTATGGACATTTGGCGTCCCGATAGCTATCGAAGATGCGGGAGCATTCGCTGTCGTTGAACAACAAAGTGAATGGTAGCAAATACTGCTATGTGCAATTCAGACTGTAGGTTAGCACAGGCGTGCGTTAGCGGTTCGGGCTTTATTTGTTTCAATCAAAGTTTATTTATTACGTTTAGTTTCTTTTCTTTATAAACTTGGATTATCATGAATAATATCGTAAATAGTCAGCTTCAATTCTTCTTCTAATTTTTCAAGCCCGATTTTATCATTTGAATTTATAAGAATTCCATTTTGCTTTAAATCAATGGGTATATCGTTTATATCTTTCGTTATTTGAATAAAATCCTTACCTAAAGCATGTGCAATCGCGATTTCATAGAAAACATTAGGATTTTTTTTCGGTGCAATCTGCAATAATAATCTCAGCTTTTTGAATACAAGAACATATTTTATAAATTATTCCATTAGCAAAGAAGATGTCGTACCCCTATAAATACTTAACCATATGTTTTCTACTGTATTCTTTAAATTCTCTAAATATTTTTCCTGGCTCTTTTTAAATGGCATTACCACAAATACGTCTATTTTCTTTTCATATCTACGACCTTCAAACCAATGAGCATTTTTATTTTAAGTTAGTATTTCTTGGACGTATATTGAATGCTCAGTAATATATACTTTTATTTTTTCTAATTCAATTTGTCTAATATCCATGTCGTTATAATTTATCTGTTTATCATTAAAGTATAAATTTATTAGGTTTAAATCACAGAGTCTTTTGACAATTTCCATGATGTAAGCATAGTTATATAGGACTAAAGGTATTCGAATTGCTTCTGGAATTATATTAAGTAGATCATACAACGTAACTTGATAATTTTTTCTTATAAAATCATATACATTTCCCAATTCATTTTTGAGCTCAAATAAATTTGTTTTCAGAATAATTTATCAACCATAAACTCCTAAAGAATAAGAGTCATAGATTTTCTATTCTTCATTCATTTTTTCTAGCAAACCATTGAGTATGTTCTCTTGAAAATGCGTTCTCGCAATTCATTATGTATTCTGAAAGTTCAGATTCAGTTGTAATTATATTAGTTTCTGACTTTAGTAACATTATCTCATGAGCTGTCAGAGAATAAGAAGACGAAAGTTCATTGTGTTTTTTGGTCAGTAACCATGTTAAAACTGATGACGCAGCAACAGCGATAACTTCAATTGGTAGTTTTATATTGGGATCTTTGATGTTATAAAGTAGAAGAATTATGGCGAAAGCATGAAGTATTACAGAAAACCAAAACCAAATCGTTGATTTTTTCTTATTAAATTTAGCTTTTTTCGAATACCATAATGCTTGATTAATAATTCGTTCAGTCCTATAAACTTCTAATCTATCATTTAACGTTAGTTTTCGGATTTCAAGCATCTTTTCACTTATAGGTTCTGCAAGACTCACACCAATACCTAACCTTCCAATTAAACTTTCATTTTGCTTCAAAATAGTTTTTAAATCACCTACAAATTTTCTACGCATAATCTCCACATTTTCACAATCTTCATAAGGTTCTGCTCTTAACATCCAACGCCAAGCTCTTGTTTTGACTGATTCAGCAACTGCTCTTCCATTATACCAAATGTCATCTGGTTTTGAGACTCTCAACCAAATCATAATTGATAACGTTACAAGGAAAAATATTGTTGAAATTATCTTCGTTGATGGATTTTGGTTGCCATCAGATAAATATGCAAAAAGTGCAGCTAAAATTAAAAGTACCAAATAAACAGCAATACCATTAAAGTATTTTTGTTGTTCCTTTACTGATGCTGAATTTGCAGATTGATATAATCCTGGGAATTCTGAATCCTCGATTTTTATATCCATAATTGAATTGCGTTAATAATACTTACACTATTCCAATTGACCATTGTTGTTGCTACATTTTGTATCTTTAATGGAACTCTCTATTGCCCCCAAGGTCTAACTCCAATAATAGTTTTTCCAAGCCTAAAAGCCTCGTCAATTTCGTAGTCAATCCATGAGCTATGAGCAGCATACATACTAGCTAAAATGATTATTCCTTGAGTTGGATTGATTTGATTTGTCATACAATTTTTTAAACCTCTAGTTGTTTTGTCTGAGCAGCTATCATCACTAGGAATGCTATAATTCCACCAACTAAAATAAGGTTCTTCATTAAGCCATCTTACTATAGTTTCATAATGAGAACTATAAGTCCAAGCATGGCTTATAAATAATCTTCTAGTTTTTAATTCTGGCATTTTTTTTAACGTTAATAATATGTTATAAATATTTATTGTTTTAAGAAAGTTTTGAAATATGGTTTTCTTTAAGAGTAAATTTGTTTTTATAGTATGTGCTGTGTTTTTTTTACCCTGACCGCTAACGACCTAAGGTATGAGCTTTTGTAGTTTGCAGGAGCATTCACTGTTGTGGAACTATAAAGTGAATTCAAGAGAAAGACCTCTAAATGCACTTCAACCAACCAATGGACATATGTATGTTTTAGGGGTGTATTCTTTTGTCTTTAAATCTTGTTTTGTTTTCACAGATTCAAGTTTGAAAGTTCTATTTTCAATTTTGTTTCAAGCTCTTTTATTGTCGTATATA
>Ga0302207_1000726_pt1 | contig 13063 bp, 11 predicted proteins | sample II_Fen_E2_2_FD_198792 | JGI IMG/M metagenome (GOLD analysis project Ga0302207, IMG submission 198792) | Peat permafrost microbial communities from Stordalen Mire near Abisko, Sweden - II_Fen_E2_2 | ecosystem: Environmental > Terrestrial > Soil > Wetlands > Permafrost | place: Sweden: Abisko...
TTCCACGTTCAAGTCTTTTCTGATAGAGAAGAAAACCGTCGCCATCCCATTTAAGAATCTTTACTTGAGACCGATTTTTTGAAAAGAAGCAGAAGCAGTCTCCCGATACGGGCGGGTATGTCGGCATCTCTGTTTTAATGATGCGGTAAAGCCCGTTGATGCCGTTGTTCATTTTTACATAACGTTGACATAAACGGAAGGTCATGTTTGAATTCAAAGAGAACATGGTACTCCTCCTTCCTCTGATTTTCCATAATACTGACGAATCAGCTTCATCAGACCTTCGGGCAGGCACTTCTTAATGTTTACCGTTACGCCATCAGGAAAAACAAGACAAACACCCTGAAGGAGATCTTCCATTTTTGAGGAGGGTAGTGATGACGGCATCAGCAGCGACACAAAGCTGTCGGCTGTTCCGGTTTCACCGCTAACGCTGCTGACAGACTCGAACCGGGAAGAAGCCAGCTCCGGTCTGACCTCTTTCTTTAGGCGGCTTACGGACAAGCCCAACCGGCTTAGCCAAAGACACATGCCCTCATAATTGACTCGTTTCGACCTGCAGAAGACAGAGAGTTTGCACGTAATGTCTTTGTACAGATACTTCTTGTAATCATCCCAAGTTTCTTGATACCGCCGGGATGCAACGGTCGTAATCTCATTTTCCATTTGCAACAGTTTTTAGTGTTCGCTGCAAAACTAATAAGAATAAGAAAATTCCGCAAGGCGGTCAACGTAGGCGGATACTAAGCGAAAAAGCATGTAGGATTCTCAAAAAATTGAAATTCATAGAAGTAAAAATAATACCTAAAATCCCCATAAATGAGGATTGCTCAGGAGCGTAATAAGACGTACCTTTGCAGCTGAAATAAAAAACTAACAAAAAAATGTATAGAAAAGTTATAGTTTTTGCCGCTCTCATTTCTGTAACATATAGTGGTATGTACGCAGGAAATATGTTTAGGAACAGTTTTGAACTGATGGATACTTCGAGGGTTGTCGATTTGGATGAGGTGGTTGTCGTGGCGCAGCCCAAGGAAAATCAGCGCTTACGATTGCAACCCGTTGCCGCTTCGGTATTTTCGTCCAAGGAAATGGGTATGCTGAAGATCAATGACCTTAAGGATCTAAGTAATATCGTGCCCACGTTCGTTATGCCGTCTTACGGTTCCAGACTGACATCGGCGATGTATATTCGTGGCGTCGGTTCACGCCTTAACTATCCCGCAGTGGGCCTGTATGTGGACGGAATTCCTTATGTGAGCAAAAACTCATATAATTCCCATCTTTATGGTATCGATCGTATTGATGTGCTTCGTGGTCCACAAGGCACACTATACGGAGAGAACACAATGGGTGGTCTTATACGTATATATTCAAAAAATCCCATGACGTATCAGGGTACAGATGTTAAGATGGGATGGGGTACGCACTTTTACCGTAATGTCGAAATTGAACATTATAATAAGGTAAGTGATAAGTTCGCTTTTTCTGTTGCAGGTTTCTATGATGGTCAAAATGGCTTCTTTAAGAATGTTACTCTTAACAAAAGGGCTGATTTGATGAATGAGGCTGGTGGGAAGCTGCGTATGATATATGTTCCGACGAAGAGATTTACTATCGACTTTAATGCAAATTACGAATATGTCAACCAAAGTGCTTTTCCTTACGGTGAGTATGACGTGACTACAAATAAAGTAGGTGATGTCACAGCCGACTTCTTAGGGGGATATAAACGGAATATGTTTAATGCAGGTGTTAATCTGAAGTATGAAGCCCAAAGATATATATTTAGCTCAACAACTAGTTATCAGTTTTTAAAAGACTATATGACAATGGATACGGATAACAGTCCTTTGAGTTTCTTATATATTACTCAACGTCAAAAACAGAATGCAATCACTCAGGAATTTACTTTCAAAAATGCACGACCCAGCAAATATCAGTGGGTGTGTGGAGTCTTTGGATCCTATCAATGGCTGAAAACAGATGCACCAGTAAATTTCGGAAAAGATGCTTCTTTCTTAAACACGATAGCAACATCTATACAGACTTCTATGTATAATGCAATGGTTAAGTCAATGGCCGCTGCAATGGTTGCTAAAGGTATGCCACAGACTGCTGCAGAGGCATTAGCTGCTGCAAATATTGCAGCAGCAGGTGGCGTGTCTATGACTGTCGGTATGGGTGTACCCGGAAACTATTCAACCCCGCAGTCGAATTTTGGTATATATCACCAGTCTAGTTTCGATATAACGGACCGTCTGAATGTTACATTGGGCCTCCGTTTTGATTATGAACAAGTTTCAATTGACTATAATACGTATGCAAATATGAATTTTGATGCAAATGTTATGGGACAAAGTGCTTCATATATATTATCGTCGAAACTAATTAATTCAGCTCATCATGACTATACACAGTTACTCCCTAAATTGGCTTTAACTTATAAGATATTTGACGATGGAAGTAATGTCTATGCCTCAGTAACCAAGGGCTTCCGTTCAGGAGGATATAATATCCAGATGTTTTCGGATATCCTGCAGGCCGAATTGGTTGCTAATAAGGACAACGCAATGCGTGGCAGTTATGATGTCGCACATACAGATGCAGACTATAACAATATAGATAAAACCATCAGCTACAAACCGGAAACAAGTTGGAATTATGAAGTAGGAACTCATATCAACCTTTTCGGGAATAAGGTTCATGCAGACTTTTCTGCTTTTTATATGCAGGTATCAAACCAGCAGCTTTCAGTCTTTGCCAGTCAGTACGGTTTTGGTCGTATGATGGTTAATGCGGGTAAAAGTCGTAGTTGCGGTGTAGAAGTCGCTTTGCGCGGTAGTGCATTTGATAATCATCTGCAGTGGAAAGTCAATTATGGACTGACACATTCCACTTTCAAGGAATATACAGACAGCGTAAAGGTTACTGCAAATGATGGTACCTCGCAATATAAAAAAGTTGACTATTCTAAGAATTATGTTCCTTTTGTACCAATGCATACTTTTGGTGCTAATGCCGACTATAGATTTGATCTCAATAATTGTGGAGTATTCAAAGGTATTGTGATTGGTGCTAATGTAAATGGAAACGGAAAGATATATTGGGACGAAGCGAATACCTCATACCAGAAGTTATATGCTGTTACTGGTGCTCATGCCGATTTCGATCTCGGGAATGTATATATAAGCTTCTGGGGTAAAAATCTCACAGACACAAAATACAATACATTCGCATTTTCAAGTACAGCAACTGGTTCAACGAAGTATTTTGCTCAACTCGGAAATCCAATACAGATTGGGGTCGATGTGAAGTTACATTTTTAGTATTACACAATCATCAAGTCGCTCATGATGTCATCACTAACAAAGATGCCGGTTCTTGTGAGTTTCATGTGATTATTAATAATAACAAGCCTGCCATTGTCTAAGTGTGGTTTTGCCATACTGAGACAATAGCAGGTTTTTCTTTCTCCATATCTCTCTTTTAATTTATTCATGTCTAAACCTTCGGATGTGCGCAGAGAGGTGAATACAGAATCGTTATAGCGCATAGCTTCTGTGAGAATTTCTTTTTCTGATGGAATCTTGCCTGTGGTGATACTTCTTATATATTCATTAATATTGGCAACATTCCATTGCCTACTATTTATGTTGAAGGAGTGTGCCGATGCTCCAATGCCAATATATGGTATTTGCTTCCAATATGAAGAGTTATGTTTTGATTGATATCCTCGAAGGGCAAAATTGGATATCTCGTAATGCTTATATCCTACAGCAGTCAACATGTCGATAAGACTCTCATACATATTTCTGCTAATTTCTTCGTCTATTTCATTTATATCTTTACTCTTTAACATATTATATAGAGGTGTACCTTCTTCATACATTAGACTATATGCAGATATATGCTCTACTTCTAAAGAAATTGCCTTGTTTATATCATCAATCCATTCATTGAGACTTTCTTTAGGAAATCCGTACATAAGGTCGATACTTATGTTTGAAAAACCATTGATTCTAAGGAGATCTATAGCGTTTTTTATTTGTTCAGATGTATGCCGTCTGCGTAAAAAATTCAGACGCGAATCGTTGAAGGTCTGAGCTCCTATGCTGATACGATTTATTGGAAGATGTTTTATTGCTTCTGCATATTCTGGCGTAATGTCATCAGGATTACATTCCATTGTTACTTCAGGGTCGTTGGATATATTGAATGCTTCATTGTATATGGTATCGAAAATATTTTGCAGGCATTCTGTCGATAATTGAGACGGGGTGCCTCCACCCAGATAAATTGTGTTGATGTCTGATTTTATATAATCATTACGTAGCCGCATTTCTCGACAAAGAGCCTCAACATAATCTTGCTGAAGTCTAGGAAACGTTGTTGAATAGAAGTCGCAGTAGATGCAACGGCTCTTACAGAAAGGAATATGTATATATAGGCCTGCCATTTTGCGTAAAAAAATATTCTTATTGTTACTTTTAAGGCACAAAAATACTAATATGTTTTAAAATAACAGATATTTTTAAGTATTTCTTTTGCTAAATTCATAAAAATAATGTATCTTTCGACGCGTAACATATTAACGCTTTAAATCTATAGTAAAAATGAAAGTATATCAAACAGATGAAATTAAAAACATTGCCTTAGTTGGTAGTGCTGGAGCCGGTAAAACCACCCTCGCAGAGTCTATGCTTTTCGAGAGTGGTATTATAAAACGTCGTGGCAGTATTACTGCCAAGAATACGGTATGTGATTATTTTCCTGTAGAACAGGAGTATGGTTATTCGGTGTTCTCAACTGTTTTTCATGTAGAATCGAATAATAAGAAACTGAACATCATCGACTGTCCAGGTTCGGATGATTTCGTTGGTGGTGCAATAACTGCATTAAATGTGACCGACCAGGCTGTTATCGTACTCAATGGACAGTATGGAGTGGAAGTTGGTACGCAGAATAATTTCCGCTACACTGAGAAGCTTCAAAAGCCTGTTATTTTTCTTGTAAATCAGTTGGATAGCGATAAATGTGAGTTTGATAGTATCATAAATAACCTTAAAGATATATATGGACAAAAGGTTGTCCCAATTCAATATCCAATAGAAACAGGTCCTAATTTTAATTCATTGATAGATGTCCTGCTGATGAAGAAGTATTCATGGAATCCTGAAGGTGGTGTTCCTGTTATTGAGGACATCCCTGAAGACCAGATGGATAAAGCTCTTGAAATGCATAAATCTCTAGTCGAGACTGCTGCCGAGAATGATGAATCTTTGATGGAAAAATTCTTTGAAAGTGAGACTCTCACAGAGGATGAAATGCGGTTTGGTATACGAAAGGGTCTTATAACTCGTTCTATTTTTCCTGTATTCTGTGTTTGTGCCGGTAAGGATATGGGTGTTCGTCGTTTGATGGAATTTCTTGGTAATGTTGTACCTTTTGTAAGTGACATGCCTAAACTACGCAACACCCGTGGTGAGGAGGTTGAAGTTGATAGCAAAGTTCCTACTTCGTTATATTTCTTTAAAACGGGAGTGGAGCCGCATATCGGTGATGTCTCTTATTTTAAGGTAATGAGCGGAAAAGTGCATGAAGGTGATGATCTTTCAAACTCAGACAGAGGGTCAAAAGAACGTATAGCTCAGATTTATGCATGCGCAGGAGCTAACCGAATAAAAGTGGAAGAACTTGTTGCGGGAGATATCGGTTGTACTGTTAAACTGAAAGACGTGAAGACTGGAAATACGCTCGTAGGAAAAGAATGTGATAATAAGTTTAATTTTATCAAGTATCCTAATTCCAAATATTCTCGTGCAATAAAAGCAATTAATGAATCAGAAACCGAGAAGATGATGGCTATTATCAACCGTATGCGTGAAGAAGATCCAACATGGATTGTTGAACAAAGCAAAGAATTGAAGCAGACAATAATACACGGGCAAGGTGAATTCCATTTGCGCACGTTGAAATGGCGTTTGGAAAAGAATGAAAAGATTCAGGTAAAATTTGAAGACCCTAAGATCCCATATCGTGAGACAATAACAAAGGCCTCTAGGGCAGACTATCGCCATAGAAAACAGTCTGGTGGCGCTGGACAGTTCGGTGAAGTTCATCTTATCGTAGAACCTTATGCAGAAGGTATGCCAGATCCTACTGTATATAGTTTTAATGGTCAGGAATATAGAATCAACGTAAAAAACAGGGAAGAAGTATCTCTTGAGTGGGGTGGAAAACTTGTTTTCATCAACTCTGTTGTCGGAGGTGCTATTGATACACGTTTTATGCCTGCAATATTAAAAGGAATAATGGAACGCATGGTTCAAGGACCTCTTACAGGCAGTTATGCCCGTGACGTACGGGTAATAGTTTATGATGGAAAAATGCATCCTGTTGATAGTAATGAACTTTCGTTTATGCTTGCAGGCCGTAATGCCTTCAGTGAGGCATTTAAGAATGCCGGGCCAAAGATTCTTGAGCCAATTTACGATATTGAGATTTTTGTTCCTAGTGATTATATGGGTGACGTGATGAGTGATCTTCAAGGGCGCCGCGCGATGATCATGGGCATGGATAGCGAAGCTGGTTATCAGAAACTTCAGGCTAAAGTGCCGTTGAAAGAGTTAGGCAACTATTCTATTTCATTGAGTTCCATCACCGGTGGGCGTGCATCGTTTATTACCAAGTTTGCCAGTTATGAACTCGTCCCTAACGACATTCAACAGCAACTGATTGCAGCTCATGAAGCTGAACTTGCAAAAGATGATTAATCCTTTTTATATCAATACTATAAGGCGGGTAGTGATACTCGCCTTTTTAATCGAATTTATTATTTTAATATTGTCTATGTAATGTACGTTAATTGCAAATAATCAATTAATTTATTGAATTTGGTTAATAACGTTAAATTTAACGCTTTTACTGTATGTATCTAATTGTTAATTCAACATTTGTATTTATATTTGCAATATGAAAAAGTCAACTATTTGGATCATAAGCATAGTAATGGGACTTTCATTCCTTGGACTTCTTTTCTTGCAACTCAGTTACATTGAGGAAATGGTAAAGATGAAGAAGGAACAGTTTGACGAGTCTGTTAACAGAAGTCTTTATCAGGCATCAAGAAATCTTGAACTGAATGAGACTTTGCGCTATTTGGAAAAGGACGTTAATGAAACCGAACGCAGGGCTTTTAAGCGTGATTCTATTGAGACACGTTCTGGAAATATAAATGACGTAATACAGCATACACACCAGTTCTCTGTCAGTGGTAAAGATGGAACGATCTATTCGTCATTCGAGTTGAAGACAATTACAACTCGTCCTTCAACAATGCCCAAGGCCATGATATTGCGTAGCGATAAAAATTCAATTTCAGAAACCTCCAAGTCTATGCAGGAAATAGTTCGCACACGTTATGTGTATCAGAAAGCTCTGCTTGATGAGGTTGTATATAGCATACTGTATACAGCAAGTGATAAACCATTGAAGGAACGTGTCAATTTTAAACTTCTTGACCAGGATATTAGATCGGAATTGATGAACAATGGAATAAATATTCCATATCATTTTACTGTATCCACTTGCGATGGGCGTGAGGTATATCGCTGTCCTGATTTTGATGAGGCTGGAGAGGAGTTTACATATAGTCAGGTGTTATTCCGGAATGATCCATCTTCAAAGATGGGGGTCGTAAGAATACATTTTCCAGATATGAACAGTTATATATTTAGTTCTGTCAGGTTTATGATACCGTCACTGATCTTTACGATCGTTCTTCTTATAACATTTATCTTTACCATCGTTGTCATATTTAGGCAGAAACGACTTACTGAAATAAAGAATGACTTTATCAATAATATGACACATGAGTTTAAAACGCCTATCAGTAGTATTTCACTTGCGGCTCAGATGCTCAATGATGAGACTGTCACTAAGAGTCCTGTCATGATGAAACATATAAGCGGGGTTATTAATGATGAAACAAAGCGCCTACGTTTTCAGGTGGAGAAAGTTCTTCAGATGTCAATGTTCGAACGTAAGAAAGCTATACTTAAGAGTCGTGAACTTAATGTTAATAAACTTATAGAAGGCGTCGTTGGCACTTTCAATCTTAAGGTTGAACATAATGGGGGGAAAATTGTCACCGATCTAGTAGCACAATATCCAACAATATATGCTGATGAAATGCACTTCACTAATGTGGTGTTTAACTTGATGGATAATGCTGTCAAGTACAAGAATCCTGATCGGAATATAGAACTCAACGTATCTACATGGAATGACGAACATCATCTTAATATATCTATATCAGATAACGGTATAGGGATAAAAAAGGAGAACCTGAAGAAGATTTTTGATAAATTTTATCGTGTGCATACGGGAAACCTGCATGATGTTAAAGGGTTCGGATTAGGACTTTCGTATGTTAAGAAGATCGTGGATCTTCATAAGGGAACGATACATGCAGAAAGTGAATTAGGGAAAGGAACGAAATTTATAATAACATTACCAATAATAAAAAATTAAAATTATGGACGACAAATTAAAGATTCTATTGTGTGAAGATGACGAGAACTTAGGAATGTTGCTTCGTGAGTATCTTGCAGCTAAAGGTTATTACGCAGAACTTTGTCCAGATGGAGAAGTTGGTTACAAAACTTTCTTAAAGAATAAGTTTGATATATGTGTACTTGATGTAATGATGCCTAAAAAGGATGGCTTTACACTTGCTCAGGAAATTCGTAGTGCAAATGCTGAAATACCTATCATTTTCTTAACAGCAAAGACTCTGAAAGAAGATATTCTGGAAGGGTTTAAGATTGGTGGAGATGATTATCTCACTAAACCCTTCTCTATGGAGGAGCTAGTTCTTCGTATTGAAGCTATTTTACGTCGTGTTCGTGGAAAGAAAAATAAAGAAAGTTCTGTATATCATATCGGACGTTTTATCTTCGACACTCAGAAACAGCTTCTTTGTATCGGTGATAAGCAGACTAAGTTGACAACTAAAGAGAATGAATTGTTAGGTCTTCTATGCTCTCATGCAAATGAAATCCTTCAGCGTGACTTCGCGCTGAAAACAATATGGATTGATGATAACTATTTCAATGCTCGTTCCATGGATGTATATATAACCAAACTCCGCAAACATCTTAAAGACGATGATCAGATTGAAATTATCAATATTCATGGCAAGGGCTATAAACTGATAACACCTGAGGCTGAATAGTCATATCAAGAATAAAGATGTAGGGCGGGCTATTGCTCGCCCTACATCTTTTTATCCCATTTCCTTATAAGAATGTGTACAGACTACCTATACTATAAGATCCTCAACAATATGAATAAGTATGTCTTGATATTACCAAATAATACATAAAGATTGAACAGATAAGGAATAAGTATAGAAAAAGACATCTTTTCCAACTTATAATTTGGAAAATCTTGGTTATTACAAAAAAAAGTAGTACCTTTGCGCCGCATTTATTGCAAATAATAATATTAATTAATCAATTAGGTAGTATGAATCAATACGAAACCGTTTTCATTTTAACTCCCGTTTTGTCTGATGAACAGATGAAGGAAGCGGTCGCCAAATTCAAGAAACTTCTCACCGATAATGGTGCTGAGATTGTTAACGAAGAAGAATGGGGACTGAAGAAAATGGCTTATGCAATTGAGAAAAAATCAACAGGCTTCTATTGCTTGTTAGAGTTCAATGCAGAGCCAACAGTACTAAAAACATTAGAAACAGGCTATCGCCGTGATGAGAAAGTTATTCGTAACATCACCGTTAGACTTGACAAGTATGCTGCACTGTATGCAGAAAAGAGAAGAAACAAATTTGGAAAAAAAGAGGAGGCTTAAATTATGGCACAGCAATCAGAAATTAGATATTTGACTCCGCCTTCAGTGGACGTGAAGAAAAAGAAATATTGCCGTTTCAAAAAAAACGGTATTAAGTATATTGATTATAAGGATCCTGAATTCTTGAAGAAATTCTTGAATGAACAGGGAAAAATACTCCCTCGTCGTATTACTGGTACTTCATTGAAATACCAGCGTCGTGTGGCTCAGGCTGTTAAGCGTGCTCGTCAGATTGCACTGCTTCCTTATGTAACTGATTTGATGAAATAATAAGGAGGAGTAAGAATATGGAAATTATATTGAAAGAAGACATTCTGGGTTTAGGTTATAAGAATGATATCGTAAATGTTAAGTCTGGTTACGGACGTAATTATCTTATCCCTCAAGGGAAATGTGTTATCGCGTCTGTTTCTGCAAAGAAGGTTCTTGCTGAGAATTTGAAACAACAGGCTCATAAGATTGCTGCTATTAAAGATGCAGCTCAGGCTAATGCAGACAAGCTTAATGGCGTTTCTTTGGAAATCGCAGTTAAAGTCAGTGCTACAGGTGTTACTTATGGATCTGTTAATGCCGCTCATATTTCAGAAGAATTGAAAAAGAAAGGATTTGATCTTGATCGTAAGATTATTGCAATCACTGATATTAAGAGCGTTGGCGATTATGTGGCTATTGTTCATCTTCACAAAGAGGTATCAGTAGAGATTCCTGTAAGGGTTGTTAATGAAAATTCAGTAGGAACCCCCAAAGCAGAAGTGGCTTCTGCAGCAGAATAATTGAATTTGTAAAACCACTATATATTAAATTCCGGCTCTCGGTTAAATGTGAGTCGGAATTTTTTGTTTTATACACCCGTGCTAAGTGTGTATTTTTTTATGCTATTTAAGCTAAATGATTTTATCAATATTTTCTGAAATAACATATAGAAGTTCTTTGTGGATTATGTTATTGGTTGCTACAATGTTGTCTCCATAAATATATTTATCGTTACCTTTGAAGTCTGTTATCTTTCCTCCAGCTTCACTTACTATTAACGTTCCTGCGGCAATATCCCACTGTCCAATGAATTTTTCCATCCATCCGTCAAGCCTTCCAGCTGCGACATAGCATAAAGCGGTCGCTGCGGATCCGTTCATTCTTATTCCACCTACATATCCGTAAAGCTGATTGATGATGTTAATCCCGAAATCTTTATATTTCTTGTGATCATAAGGTAGTTCGACACACAATAGTGCTTTATCGAAAGTATTTGTATTATTGACAGTTATTGGATTGCCATTAAGATAGGCTCCACCATCTTTCCACGCATAAAAACATTCGTCTTTTGTTATTTCGTAAACAACTCCGAGAATTATCTGGTCACCCTGTTTCAGTCCTATGGATATTGCAAATGGTAAATAATTATGAATGAAGTTAGTAGTCCCATCAAGTGGATCTATGATCCAACAGTAATCTTCATTGTTATATTTTGCCGTATTTTCTTCGGTTATGAAACCTGCTTTAATTGGTATTTTCTTCAATGATTCTACTAATATCATTTCTGAATGTTTGTCGACGTAGGATACATAATCATGGTTATGTTTTTCCTCTACCTTACTTAATTGAAAGTTACGTCGCTCATTCCTGAGATACTCACCTGTTTGCCGGGCGATAATTGTAACTTCGGTAGTAATGTTTCTTAGATTATCCATTATTGTGTGATTTAATTCGTATACAAATTATACAATAAAAAAACCGCCGAACTTAGTCCGACGGTTAATTCTCTCATTGTTCGTTTCGAGCAATTTACTTCTTAACAGGAGCAGTAGCAGAATCAACAGGAGCAGCAGCGCTGTCTGTTGCAGCTGAATCAACAGTTGCGCTATCAGCAGCTGAATCAACAGTTGCTACGCTATCAGAGTCAGTAGCTGCACCCTTAGCTGTTTTGTTACCACATGATGCGAATGAAATAGCTGCGAAAGCTACGAACAAAAATACTAATTTTTTCATTTTCTTTGCTTTTTTAAATCTGTAAAACAATCATTTGCTTATTAAAACGATGCAAAGGTACACCTTTTTTCTATATGTTGTTCATTTTTTAGCACTTTTTTATTGTTATTTTTGTAACATTTCCGTAACATATTGATAATCAATAATATAAATAGTTTATTTTTTGAGGTAAAACATATATATGTGGCCTTTTAAATGTACCGTATACAAGTAATACAATATTTTTCCTTTATTATTTATAATATTATTGCTCTTTTATCTGTAATAGTAGCGTCTGTTGTTGCTTGATTTTGGAAGAAACATGCTTGTTTTTTTTGTATTCTGCTTCCTTTGCAGTACCTTTGTACAAAATAATACATTATTATTAATGATTGATACTTCCGCTTTTCAAGGCAAGACTGCAGCCTATTTCACTTTGGGATGCAAATTGAATTTTTCGGAGACATCTACATTCGGGAAAATGCTTCATGATTATGGTGTTCGCACTGCTCGTTCAGGTGAACAGGCTGATATCTGTATTGTCAATACTTGTTCTGTTACCGAAGTAGCTGACCATAAATGTCGTCAGGCAATTCATAGACTAGTCAGAAATCATCCCAATGCGTTTGTTGTAGTGACGGGCTGTTATGCTCAGCTTGAACCAGATACTGTCAGACGAATAGAGGGTGTGGATCTCGTTTTAGGTTCAAATGAAAAGGTTAATCTCATTCAATACCTTTCAGAAGCTTGGAGTGGTCAGAAAACAGAAGTCTCACTTTCTGAATTCCATACTGTAAAGACAAAGGATATTGTTACTTTTGGGTCAAGTTGCTCTCGAGGTAATAGAACAAGATATTTCTTAAAGGTGCAGGATGGTTGCAATTATTATTGTACTTATTGTACTATCCCATACGCGAGAGGCAATAGTCGCAATGGAAGTATTGCCTCATTGGTGGAACAAGCAGAACAGGCTGCGCGCGAGGGGGGTAAGGAAATTGTTATAACAGGAGTTAATATCGGTGATTTTGGGCGGACGACTGGCGAGAAGTTTATCGATTTGGTAAAAGCCTTAGATAAAGTAGAAGGCATAGAACGATTTCGAATTAGTAGTATCGAACCTGATTTACTTACTGATGAGATCATCGAATATTGCTCTCATAGTCGTGCGTTTATGCCTCATTTTCATATTCCGTTGCAGTGTGGTAGTGATGTCGTCTTAGGA
>Ga0302207_1000727_pt1 | contig 13049 bp, 4 predicted proteins | sample II_Fen_E2_2_FD_198792 | JGI IMG/M metagenome (GOLD analysis project Ga0302207, IMG submission 198792) | Peat permafrost microbial communities from Stordalen Mire near Abisko, Sweden - II_Fen_E2_2 | ecosystem: Environmental > Terrestrial > Soil > Wetlands > Permafrost | place: Sweden: Abisko...
CACCTTTGATATTCTCCCACATTTGGGTAGTTCACTAACCAATGTATCAGGTACAATGCCGACACCATTTGGAGATATAAGTGCTGGTTTTGATGTCTATACAGGAAATTGTTCGGTAACTTCACCGGTAGGAACTGTAGGTCGTATAGGCATTCCAAAAGTAGAAAAGAACATTACCAGTATAAGATTTAACGGCTCCCTTGTATGGGACGGCACGTTTCATCCTGTAGATGGTATTAGCAGTGCTAACGAGGATTCCATGTTTGTTTATCTGACAGGGGTACAACCAGGAACTCAATCGATAGTCGTTAACTATAACGGGAATACGTCTCTTTATTCGGAACTAAAGGAGATATATCCTGCAAGTTGTCTGGGATTTGATTCAATTACCAGTGGGAACTGGGGAGGTGTTTATGGAAAAGATGGTTACGTATTGTGCGATTACAATGGGAATGGAAGTGATAAAAAATCTTTACCATCGTACGTGTCTTCTGTCAACTACTACAAGGTGAAAGGAAATGGATCGCCGCTCAATGCGGTATGGGCTGCAAACACAAATGATCGTAGGGCACTCGCAACCGATGCAACAAACGGCTTTCCCAGAAATGCAGCTTGTCTATATGCCATGGATGGTGATCAGATAGGGTATACCTTCACTTCCAACATTAACATACTTGGCACACACGACTATAATGTATCGCTCTATTTCCTGGATTGGGATAATCGTGGGCGTGAGATCTCGGTTGAAATGTTCGATGCAAATACATTGAACCTGATTGCACCGGTCAAAATAGTGAGAAATTGTTTCGGAGGTGTATACCTGAACTATTCTTACAATAAGTCGGCAAAATTCAGGATTAATATAGTGCGCGGTGATAATGCCGTGTTAAGCGGGATATTTTTTGATTCTCCATCTCCCACATCAACAGGTTTCAATAATATTCACAAAGACGAGATAAATTATGAAAACCCATTTGAACAAATCTACTTAACAAAAAATCTTGCCGAGTTTGCTTTTACTACTCGAAATGCCAATGATAATATAAAAGCTGCTTTGTTCGATTCGCAGGGAAGAAATGTGGCAATACCATTAAATGGAAATTTTACCGGCCACAATCAGATATCACGTCCCTTACCTGTTTTGTCACCGGGTGTGTATTTACTCCAGGCAAGTGTAAATAACAAGAGTGTTTTAAGCCGGAAATTTATGATTGAAAAATAAAAAACCAGTCGAAGTTATGTATATATTTCTTTTAAAGTGAACCTGACTAATTTGAAATATGTAGGATTTGTATGTAATTCTATCGGGTAATGTAAGATAATCCGGATGGTACCGGATAGTAGAATGAAATCTTAATGATTTGGTCAGATTATTTCCTTTTTTGAATAATATGAGGATATTAAATAAGAATAAAACACTCATATTTGTCTTGTAAATCAATCGTTTATTATTTTAAATGAGCTTATTTCAGTTTAAAGTTCATTTATGCAAATGATAATTAAGGTGCTTTCTTTTCAGAAAATGTTAAATCGGAGACTTTCCTATTTTTTTAACTGAATGTAAAAAGTGAAATTGGAAGAAAAAAGTACCTGGATATATTTAAAAATCATATCAATAAAAAGATTACACCCTATTTTAAATTTAATGTATGATGAAACAATTTTACATTCTCCAACGATTTTCAAAATGTTTTATTCTACTAAGTTTAATTGTTTGTACCCAATTTTTATCAGCAAAAGTTGAGTCCTGGTCAGCAAACTGGATATGGACTTCTTCGCAGGGTCCAAATAATACATGGGTTGATTTTAGGAAAAAGGTAACTCTAATCGGAAAACCTGAAACTGCTGTAACGCGAATCGCTGCTGAAAATAAATATTGGCTTTACGTCAATGATGTGCTTGTTGTCAGGGAAGGAGGACTTGAAACCCGTCCGGATCTTATTAATACCTATTATGATGAGATCGACCTGGCTCCTTATCTGAAAGATGGAGATAATATTATCAGTGCATTGGTTTGGCATAAGGGTGGACCGGAATGCTATACACAACGGACATTATCGAATGGCGGTTTTTTGTTTGATTCTCAACTTACAGGCAGTAGTATAACATCCATCCTTTCTGACAATACATGGAAAATAAAGGTTGACTCAGCTTTTATCAGAGGCATTTATAACTATAAATACGGAGTAAGTGGCACAATTAAGTTTGATAATACTACGTTTGGAGGCGACCCGATCTATGGTTCGGTTAAGTCCGGTTATTATCGTCCGGTCGGCAGTTCTTCTCCCTATATCAGATGTGCTGCTGAAAATGCTTCATTTGCACTTCCGGGTGTTTGTGATGTAGCCTTCGGATCCATGGACGATCCGTTAAAGCCTGATAACGATTATAAATGGGTGGCATATCCGGTTACATACGATGCACGGAATGAAAAGCCGGGTTGGCATCTATATGAGTATGACGATACCTCCTGGGGAAATGCCATTGCTAAAGGAGTTCCTCCAATTGCACCCTGGAACAATCTTGTGGATCGTACAATACCATTTCTGAAAGACTATGGATTAACCCCATATTTAAATCAGGCATCCATACCTTCTTCCATTACTACAAATACTACAATTACAGGAAATCTTGGGATAAATATACAAGGAACTCCTTACCTGAAGCTAAATGCACCTGCCGGTGTGAATGTCCGGATCGTGTTAAACGAATTCTATTATCAGGACTATGTAACCAAAGAAGGGGAACAGGAATTTGATTGTTATGCATGGCAGAATTCAAGCAGCCATACAGTAAAATATCAGTTCACAAATGTTAAGGGTACAGTCCGGATTCTTGATTTGAAATTCAGGCAATCCAGTTATAATACTGAAATTTTGGGGTCCTTTAAATCAAATGATAATGCTTTAAATACCTTATGGACAAAATGCAAAAATACTTCATTCGTTTGTATGCGTGACTATTTTTACGATTGTCCAAACCGCGAACGGGGTCAATGGTGGGGTGATGTTTCCGAACAAATACTCTATTCATTTTATTTGTATGATCAATCGAGTGTAAAGTTAGCCCAAAAGGCCTACCGGGAATTCATGCAAACCCAAAAGGCAGATGGATCACTATATACTACTGCACCCGGTAAAGCCTACAATCTCCCGGATCAGAATATGGCGGCCGTTTCAATGCTTTGGAAATACTTTATGTACACAGGAGATAAAGCATTGCTCGAAGAATTATACCCCTATGCTAAGAAATTTGTTCAACAATGTGTCACAACAGCGAATAAGGATGGAATGTTGATCTTACAACCCGGTCAGTCAGGTGTGACCGGTGCGAATCTTTGGAACTGGATAGACTGGGGGGATAACCTGGATGTCCAGGAAGGCAGTGCAAACACAGTTAGCAATTCCATTTATATCGTATTGTTAAACAGCATGATGAACATTGCTGATACTATTGGTATGAATGCTGATGTCGCTTACTATCAATCGTTGCAAACCAAGGTAAAGAATAATTTTAATAACTATTTCTGGAACGGAACCGGATATGTTTTTCATAACAAAAACGGGATAAAATCAACCGTTGTGGACGACCGGAGTGGTGCCTGGGCTATATTGGCAGGAATGGCCGATGATACTAAGAAGCCACTTGTTTTGAATATATTGAAAACCAGGTACAATGCCTCTCCTTATCAGGAAATGTATATCGAAGAGGCCATGTTGCAACTCGATCCTACCGAAACACTTAAAAGGATGCGCTCCAGGTATTCGTTTATGATTAACAGTTGGTCATCAACATTGTGGGAACATTTTAATACAACAATGAGTAGTAATCATGCCTGGTCAGCCGGACCACTGTATCATTTAGGTTCTTCCTTTTTAGGCGTCAGACCATTAAAACCTGCTTATAATGAGTATGCTTTTCTTCCGCTAATGGGTGATTTAAAGCAACTGTCGGGAGTTGTACCGTCACCAAAAGGAAATATAACGGTATCCTGCACCATTGCCGGCGACTCATCAGCAATTACTCAGGAGCTAAATTCTCCACTAAACAGCGTCTGCATTGTTGGCATTCCTAAACAGCTGTTGGGTAAGACTGTCTCATACATAAAAGTGAAAGTAGGCACGGATATTCTCTGGCAGAATGGTTCAGCTGCCGGAAGTGTTACAGGTGTAGATTTTTTTCAAGAAGACAGCCAATACATTAAATTTAAAGTCCAACCGGGGATTTGGGTGTTTACTTCAGAATCTAAAGAATCAGCTACCGATGTGCTTCCTGCTAAAATAAAAGGTATTCAGGCATTCCCGAATTTTACCAATGATTTGGTCAATGTACAATTCGCTGATGGCAGTAAAAATGCGTCTATAAAAATCATTGATATGGCCGGACACACTGTTTATAATAAGGCAAAACTTTCTGTTAAGCAAGGCGATAAAAGGCAGGTTGATATTAGTGAATATTCGAACGGTTCATATGTGTTGATTGTTAATGATATTTTCCGACAAAAAATCATTAAAACGGGTATAGCGAATAAATAATATTGGGATAGTTAAACACTCATCTTTGTAGTTTCAATGGAGAGGTCAATATTCAAGAGAAAATCAAAATAAGTCACTACTTTATTCCTGTTATGCGATTGGAATTTTAATCTCATAAAACCAATTATACTAAATATTTTTCTGAGTTGCTTTTAAAACATACTTTGAATATAAAATTAATTTTTTTCTTATTACTAACTTTAATAAAATAAATCATGAAAAAACTCAACCTCTTATTAGTATTATTTATGCTGATTTATGTCAGTTTCAATGCGGCACAAGCTGCTGACAATTACAAACTTCACCCCTGGGGTGATGCAGATTCTGATGCCAGCTCTCTGGTAAATGCAGGTACATTCACTGATGCACAAACTGCACAAAAAGCAATTTATCACAATGAGGTAACGACTTCTCCGTGGAAATTCGGATCTTACGAATTCGCAACTCAGAAATTTTTAATCTATACTGATGCTACTGCCAATTGGGATGCGAAAGGAAGTCAATGGGGAAGATTAGACGGCTATTGTCCAATTGTATGGGAAGGTCACTCTTTCGTAAATAATGCTGATTTCTCACCTGTGATTTTCTATGTGGCACCGGCTGATGCCATTTACAAAGTAAGTGCAGGTTTTCAATATCAATCTGACCATAATCAACCAACAGCTGGGTCTTCACTTTTTCAGTTTAAAGCAAAAGATGGTTTAAAGGTTGTGGATATGAATTTCGGAAAAAATTATACGGATCATACAGTACTTAATTCTGATTTCTATGTGAACTTGCATGCCGGCGATACAATCACCTTTAACCAGACCTGTACGTTGTGGGGTGACCCGTATTGTGCCTGGACTAAATTACAGGTAATGGGTAATGATAACGGACTTGCTTTTACTGCTGCTGAAGCAAATCTTTCGGGTTTCTATTTTGATAACTATTTAGTAAAAACCGATTTCTCTTTTCTGAATGCTAAAATTGCAGACTCCGAATCACTGATTGCATCAACAGAACAAAACTCAATTCCCGGAACCTTTCCTCCGTTTCAGATAGCTAAATTCCAACCTGTTATTGATGCTGCCAAAAATTTTGTTTTAAATAATCCGAATGCTACCCAGTTAGAGATAAATGCACAATTGGCAACATTGACTAATGCTTATACGGTTTTTTTACCTACTTTCATTATTACTGTTCAACCTAATGCTGCAAACAATTACAAACTGTTCGGTTATGGCGTTCCCGATTCGGATGCACAATTACTGGTAAATGAAGGAACTTACAGTACTGCAGAAACCGCACAAAAAGCGATTGTACACAACGAGGTTGCTTCTCCCTGGAAATTCGGAAGGTATGATTTTTCAACTCAAAAATTCTTAATCTATTCGGATGAAACTGGTAAATGGGATGGTAGTCAATGGGGATCGTTAAACGATGATTGTCCGATAGTTTATGATGGTCATACTTTTGTCTTTACAGCAGATTTCTCTCCTGCGATTTTCTTTGTAGCACCTAAAGCCGGCATTTACTTAGTCAGTACGAATTTTAAATACCAGAGTACCCATGGTTCGGATACTTCAGGATCTGATTTTTTTCAGTTTAAATCAAATGACGGAACACCGCTTGTGGATATGAACTATGGCGGAAGTTATACTCAGGATGACCCATCTGTTCTGGCTGATTTCTTTGTAAACATGCATGTCGGTGATACTATTGCATTTAATCAGACGGCAACTAAATGGGGTGACCCTTTTTGTCAATGGGTGAATTTACAGGTGTCTGGAAATGAAAACGGAGTTGCCTATACCACTGAAATGGCAACAGGATCAGAAATCTATTTTAATAACTACCCTGTAATACCAAATGGTATTAATCAAACTGTGAACAACACATTGAAGATATTCAATGTTGAAAAGGGAATCCGTGTTATTACTGACAAGGCAGCTTTGGTATCTGTTTATAATGTTGCCGGTATTGCCGTAAAAAAAATCATTGTAAATTCTGATGAAGTTATTTCTCTGAGCCAGGGTGCATACATCGTAAAATCAGGAACTACAATTCGGAAAGTGTTAGTTAAATAATAAAGATAAGATATTCATCCCTTTTCATTAAAAATTCTTCTCTGATTCTTTTCTCAATTTGAGAAGGGAATCCGGGAAGAATCATTTATCTCAATCACCTGTTAAACAGAGAATCCATATAGTCAGAACTTAAGTCAGCTTTAGATGTATTCATTGAAATAGTTTAATGCATATAAAATCTGGATTTTAATTTGCCTGTTTCGGCGCTTTTTTTTAAAGTTGATGACTGAATTTCATCCTGTGTTAAGAGACGATATTCGGATATCCATCATAATTCTTTTTATTGAAGAGACGATTTTTTAATTATTTGAAAATCAAATTCATTTATTAAATGCAAGGGAATATCATCTCAGAATCAAAAAATAAATATCTACAAAAAATAAAAACTAATTAAATCTTTATAAAAAAAAATACATAAACTAATATGAGACCACGATTTTCACTTTTAAAGTATCTGTTGATACCTGCTTGTTTTCTATTTCTATTAATTGTTTCAGCCAGTGCTTCAGATAACGGGCTGGCCAGAACACCGCCAATGGGTTGGAATAGCTGGAACAAATTTCATTATGACATTAATGAAACGATCATAAAAAAAGTTGCCGATTCATTTATTTCAAAAGGTCTTAAAGATGCAGGATATACGTATATAGTTATTGATGATGCGTGGCAGGCCGGACGTGATAAAAACGGAAAAGTTTTAGCTGATAAAGTGAAATTTCCATCAGGGATAAAAGCACTTGCCGATTATATCCATTCCAAAGGACTTAAATTCGGGATTTATACCGATTGTGGAGATAAGACCTGCGGAGGTTACGAAGGTAGTTTAAATCACGAGGAATCTGATGCCAAAACGTATGCAGAATGGGGTGTGGATTATCTAAAAGAAGATTGGTGCAATACCTCGGGGCTTGATGCACAAATGCAGTATAAAAAAATGAGTGCTGCTCTAAGTGCATCCGGTAGGCCGATTCTATTCAGTCTTTGTGAATGGGGACTAAGCAGTCCCTGGTTATGGGCTTCAAATGTTGGTAATATGTGGAGAGCAACAGCTGATATAGCTGATTGTTGGGATTGTACCGCGGGTAATTTATTGGGCTGGACTGTTATTCTTGAACAGAGTGTTAACCTGGCACCTTTTGCCGGACCCGGTCACTGGAACGATCCTGATATGCTTGAAGTTGGCAATAGCGGACTTACATTGACAGAAAGCCGTTCGCACTTTTCTATGTGGTGTATGCTTGCTGCTCCCCTTATCGCCGGAAATGATATTTCAAACATGAACGATAGTATCAAAAACATTCTTACTGCCCCTGAATTAATTGCAATTGACCAGGATTCATTGGGTTTGCAGGCAACCAGGATTAGAAACGCAAGTGGATTGCAGGTATGGCAAAAGCCGTTAAATGACGGTTCCATTGCTGTTGCTTTATTGAATCTTTCAGCGGCAAATAATTCTATGCTTGTAACCTGGAAAGATCTGGGTCTTGAAGCAGGTAACGCTACTGTGCGGGATTTGTGGCGTAGGACTGACTTAGGAGTTTTTAAGGATACGTTTAAAATTACTGTTCCAACCCATGGAATTGTTGTGGTTAAAATTAAAGGACAAAAACAAAGCATATCAAAACTCAGTCTCAATAATACAACATTGACATTAAACAAAGGAAACAGCGCCATTCTTTCGGCAACTGTTATTCCTTCAGTTACAATTCTCAGGTGTAGTTCTTCAAATCCATCCGTTGCTGATGTAACAGTTATGGGCGTAAATAAATATAGTATCACGGCTTACAATACAGGCGATTGTGAAATTAGAGTAATGACAGCCGATAAAACTGATACGGTAAAATGCCAGATTCAGGTTGTTCCGGTTAATTTACCTTCCCCCTGGAAATTCAATGATATTAATGAAAATGTAGGATCAGCTGTGTTTGAAAATAAAACTTTTACGGTCAAAGCAATGGGAGTGGATATATGGAACAAATCCGACCAGTTTGGATTTTTAAACGTGGATACACTCAATTCCCAGTCAATTTCAGCACGGATAAAATCACAAATTAATACCGACCCATGGGCAAAAGCCGGCTTAATGTTTCGCGAAACAGCTGATGCCTCCAGCAGTTTTGTACTTCTAATGGTTTCTCCAAGTAATGGAATACACTTGCAATACCGTGATGGTACAGGCAATGATTGCGCTGATATAAGTTATGGAAATTATACATTGCCTGTATATCTTAAACTGGACAAAACCGATTCGACATTTGTTTCCTATAAATCTTCCAACGGGATTAACTGGACAACCCTTGGCATTTATCAAAACAAAACTTTTAATAAAGTCTTTAAATTGGGACTTGCGGTAAACAGTCATAATACTTCCAGTATTGGACAGGCAATCTTTGACAGTGTAAAAATTGTACCACTGAGAAATACCATTTCATCAATAACATCTATAAGTAAAAATGAAAATGCTGTCAATGTTTTCCCCAATCCTGTAAATAATGATGTGCTGAATGTTCAAATTAATAAACTCAGTCTCAGTGACAAAGTTAATGTTTCATGTATGAATCTGGAAGGCAGAGTCTTATTTACTAAGAAGAATTGCCCTTCTAAATTTTCAATCAACATGAAAGATTACCCATCCGGAATATATGTAATTTCCACTTTGATAAATAATTCCACTTTTAAAAATAGAATTATTAAAAATTAGAGCTGTAATTAAATACAATGGGATCACTAAACGAAATAGAGACTAAACTCATGCTAAATATTGATGAAATCATATTTTTTTTGTTTCAGGGTGATTGATGTAGGAATTGTTTCTGGAAATAATTGAAAGTTTTGATTATGATTATAGTTTATTTCAAGGTGTAGTTGTTAATTATGATAGAATGGAAAACATGAAAAATCCAACATGGTTATACAATTCAAATCCGAATTGATGATACTTTAAAAATCGATGGTTCATCAACTAATGATAAGTTAGTATTAGAAACAAAATTAAAACCGGCACAATCTAAGGAATTGAAAAAGAATTCCTTGATTGTGCCGGCTTTGTGAGTGTTAATTTTATGGATGTCCTTCTACTATGCTGATTAAAATCTAACTGATAGTTTGGTAGTTATTTTCAATCCGGCTTCTTTGTGTGAATTCCCTGTATTGAATGGGGGTCATTCCTGTTTTCTTTTTAAATGCGGTGAAAAAGTATTCAGAGTTCTCGAATCCCATTTTAAAGGCGATTTCCTTTACCGAAAGGGAAGTATTGGTCAATAGCTCTTTCCCTTTTTGAATTTTTAATTCCTGAATGTATTGGGCAGGGGCAAACCCGGTGTATTCTTTAAATATGCGCCGAAACCAGGAGTAACTCATATTAATTTTTTCAGCAATCTCTTCAGCCTTAATTCCCGTAAATAAATTTTCAACAATAATCATTTTGGCTTTATTAATCTGATTGTTGACTTGTAAATTTTCAAGAAACTGATTTTTATTCAATGAGTAAGCTAAACCCAATAAAAGATTGACTATTCCTGCCAATACTTGTTGAAAACCTGCTTTTTGTTCGTTTGCAATATTGATAGCCTGTAAGTAAAGTTCAACAATTTCATTGTTAATCCCAACCTTAAAGATTGGTTTTTGTTTGCTGAAAAAACCATTATCTACACGGTTATTGATAGCATTTCCATTAAAACCGATCCAGTATTCGTCCCATCCTACATGATTCTCCGGATGGTAATTGTGCCATTCGCCCGGAAATAAAAGAAACATATTCCCTTCTTCAATGGATTGTTCAGTATATGATTTTGAAACAAAACTTCCTTTTCCCTTACTGATATACAACAATTGATATTCATCCAGTACTCTTCCTTTTTCTGTTGAAAACAGGTATCTCATAGGATGATTGGAAGGTGGATAAACTGAATCCGGACAAATGTGTTGAAAACCAACAGAATCTACTGTTAAACCCCAGAGTAAATCATTTTCATTGGCAATAAGATACTTTAAATGTATAGCTTTTTCCATAGGGGTGATATTTTCTTTAATCTCATAGTATTAAGTATAAAAAAGAAATGAAAATTAATGAAGTTAACCGGTATTGGTGTTATACAGTCAACCAATTTTAATCTTTAATACTTTCGTTTTTTTTAATAAAAGTTTGTTTATATAAAAGATTTTCAGGTTTTTGAATTTTTTTATTCCGATTTTGAATATCAACATTTACTAATAGGTTAACTTTCTCTTTTCAGAAAAAGGGATGAATTATTCTCAGAAATAATACAATAAATTAATTACTCAATTTTCAGTTCCTTGCACTTCTTCGACAATAAATTCCGATCGCTTTCAAACAATCCGTTTATCATGTTCTGGGATTCTAACAATATTAACCACTGAAGTTTAAATTGCAAAGTTGGTAAATATTTTGACAAAAATCAACTTTGTATTGGGAGCGATCACGCGTTTTGAATTACTCCATATCTGAATATCAGGAACATGCGTTTTGTAACAAAGTTTTTTGACTTGAATTTGTCCAATTATGACCAATTTTGAATGAAATAAGGCTAAAAATATTCTTTTACAGGGAAATAATTTTAATATTGGGACTCATTGATTAAAAAGAATCCATACAAAAAAATATCATTTCTAATTCAAAATAATAATCCGCAAAATGTCCTATTCCTTAAAAAATAGATTTTGGTACTTCATGAAAGTCTATATGTTCATTTATACCCTTTCTGCCAAAATGTTGGAGCTTTTCCGACAGGTCAGAATGGACTAAACGCTCCTTGTATCACTTTACAATTTTAAATCACCTCTATTCATAGAAATTGAAGATAATCAATCTAAATAATCTGTGAAAATCTGTGTAATCTGTGGACAATCTCTTTCATAATTTCTTTCATTAAAAATAATCTGTGGAAATAATCATCAACAATACAGTATGTGGATAATCATTTAATTCAATTATATATTCAAAATTCTGGAATGTCAGTTTTTTAATTCTTTAAATCAATTTATTCAGTCGAATATTCAATTTGATCTGATATTTTTGTATGCTACTATTTATCAACCGATAATGTGAACTTAAAACGATCATGTTTTTTAACTTTAAATTTAATTTCTACCCAAATGAAAAAACTATTCCTGATGTTAGGAGTTCTCCTGACCTTATCATTCAGTCTTTTCGCTGAGACTTCGACAGAAGTATTACGATTGCGGACTGAATATCTTCGAAATCCCATAGGTATTGATGTCAAGACTCCACGGTTTAGTTGGGAGTTGAGTACCATCACCAGGGGTGCTAAACAATCAGCATATGAAATCATCGTCTCTACCGACAAAGCAGGATCTAATGTATTCTGGAATTCGGGTAGAATTGAATCGGACAAGTCAATAAACAACTTGTATGCCGGAGGTGCACTTGCACCTTCTACCCGATACTATTGGCATGTTAATGTATGGGACAATACCAACACAATGATTGGTTCGACTGAAACTTCCTTTTTTGAAACCGGATTGTTGGATTCGGGTTGGGGAGCTGCAAAATGGATCAAAGCTACCACTCTAAAACAGGGTGAAGTTACCGATCCTTCAGCATCGATAACCGACTATACCATTAACATGGATTTTCAAATCAATGATATTGCTGCCGGACCTTGCTTTGGTGAAAAGGATGCGAATAATTTCTTTATGTGGCAGATTAATATTGAAACAGGAAAAGCACGTTTCCGCCCTCATACCTGGTCAAACGGAACAGCGGTTTGTTGGGAAAACAAGGATATCACTTCGCTGATTGATATTCAAAAAGGAGTAATCTATACCCTTCGCATTGAAATTAAAGGTGATAAAGCTTCAACCTATATCAATGATATTCTGATTGATGCTGACAGGGTAAATCCACTTGGCGGAAACTATGGTTATGCTAACCTGGGCTTTCGTTCTGCTCAGGCCGAAAAAACTACTACCATTGAATCTTCCTCATTTGACAATATAAAAGTGACTACCATTGATAAGGGAGCAGAAAAAACCTTGTTCACTGAAGATTTTTCTACACCAACAAGTTTTGCCTTCACAGCAGGTTCTGTGGTGAATGGACGATTACTCGTGAATATCAATTCGTATTCCTGGCAAAAAATTATCGGAGGAACACCCGTAAAATTCGCTATGGATTTTGATATGACTCTGTTAAATCAAAATGCAGGCATTATCTTCGCAGCTAAGGATGTCAACAACATGTATATGTGGCAGATTAATACCAAAGATCAGGCATTGCCCGTTCTGAGACGACACATCTTTACAGGGAATAATCCGGTTTATACCATTAAATCAATCGGTACCTTTTTTACCACAGCCGATTTAATAGGAAAAGAAAGGCATGTGAAAATTGATGTTGATAACAAAGTAATAAAAACCTATATCGATAATGTCCTGGTCGATACGTACACGGATATCACAGGTA
>Ga0302207_1000730_pt1 | contig 13037 bp, 8 predicted proteins | sample II_Fen_E2_2_FD_198792 | JGI IMG/M metagenome (GOLD analysis project Ga0302207, IMG submission 198792) | Peat permafrost microbial communities from Stordalen Mire near Abisko, Sweden - II_Fen_E2_2 | ecosystem: Environmental > Terrestrial > Soil > Wetlands > Permafrost | place: Sweden: Abisko...
TTTTTCAAGTATTTCGAAGGAAAGACCATCTACCTTGATATCCATTTGAGTGGCAGTAATACCATCTTTTGTTCCGGTAACTTTAAAGTCCATATCTCCTAAGTGATCTTCATCTCCCAGGATATCCGATAATACGGCAAACTTTTTACCTTTATTTTCAGAAATCAATCCCATGGCAATACCCGAAACCGGTTTCTTAATTTCAACACCTGCATCCATCAACGCCAATGTTCCGGCACAGACTGTAGCCATAGATGACGAACCGTTTGATTCCAGAATATCTGAAACGACACGAATTACATAAGGATAATTTTCAGGAATCATATTTTTGAGTGCACGAAATGCCAGATTACCATGACCTACTTCACGACGACCTACTCCGCGTGATGCGCGGGCTTCTCCGGTACAGAAAGGTGGAAAATTATAATGTAGCAAGAAACGTTCTTTACCACGAACCAATGCTTCATCAACCAGCTTTTCATCCATCTTGGTTCCCAACGTAACTGTTGTCAACGATTGAGTTTCACCACGTGTAAATACTGCTGAACCGTGAGCTCCCGGTAAATAATCCACTTCCGACCAGATATGACGGATTTCAGTGGTTTTACGACCATCAAGACGCTTGCCTTCATCCAGGATAGAACGACGCATTGCTTCTTTTTCAACTTGTTCGTAGTATTTATTTATTAATCCTTTTTTAGCAGCTGCATCTTCTGGTTCTAATGCCGCAATATATTCAGCCTTTACAGCTTCAAAATTATCACTACGTGAATGTTTGTCAGCATTACAGGCAGTTGCAAGTGCATAGGCTTTATCATAAGTTTTATCCCAAACATCTTTTTTCAGATCTTCGTCTTTTTCTTCATGACAATAAGTACGTTTTACCGTTTTACCCACTGCTTCCATTAATTCCAGTTGCATTTGACATTGAACTTTAATGGCTTCATGAGCAACTTTCATTGCATTTAACAAGTCATCTTCGCTCACTTCTTTCATTTCACCTTCAACCATCATAATGTTATCCATTGTAGCAGCAACCATGATTTCCATATCTGCATCGACTAATTGAGCAAAAGTAGGATTCACAACAAATTTACCATCTACACGGGCAACACGACATTCAGAGATTGGACCATTGAAAGGAATATCCGATACTGCCAATGCAGCTGAAGCAGCCAAACCGGCTAATGCATCAGGCATATCAACACCATCTGATGAGAAAAGAGTTACTGTCACAAAAGTATCAGCATGAAAGTCATCCGGAAACAAAGGACGTAATGCACGATCGACAAGACGTGACACTAGAATTTCATAATCCGAAGCACGACCTTCACGACGAAGGAAACCACCCGGAAAACGACCAAAAGAAGCAAATTTTTCTTTATAATCCACCGATAGTGGCATAAAGTCCGTTCCGGGAGTTGCATCTTTTGCTGAACAAACGGTGGCTAACAACATGGTGTTACCCATGCGAACCATAACAGATCCATCGGCTTGTTTTGCCAATTTCCCTGTTTCTACAGAAATGGTACGTCCATCACCCAATGTGATGGTTTTTGTAACTACATTCATAAAATTACATTTTTCTTTTTAAACATCTTATTTTCGGGCGCAAAGATACGATATTTTTTACAAAATTAGATCAGTGCGTAAGTAAATTAGTGATTTTTTGGGGATTGGATATATGAAATTATAAATAAAATATGGTCTAAATTCTTTCCTTGGTGAAACAAATAAAAATATTAACAAAACTACAATCATTCAATTCTAATTGATTTTAATCTATCATTTTATATTATATTTAAAAGTGTTTTTAATCAGATGTTTAGCTATATATTTAGACTTTTATTTTATTCTTAAAACATAATATTACATTAATAATAATTAAATTCATAAACTTCAAAATTTTTTCTTTGTTTCAACAAAATTATTATTTAAATATAAATTTAAAATTAACTATTTATGAAAACAATTTATACTAAATTAATTTTGATGATGTTTTTCATCATGATGCTCTCGAATTTACAGGCACTCAACCACGTACGGCACAGAGTACACAAATCGACTGCAAGATATCATTCAGGAGTAGCTCCTCAATTCATAAATGGAATTGCACAGGTTCCCATTAATCCGACAACTATTCCACAATTCGTGGATCCATTGCCTCATTTTGCTGCCGGATTAAGAGTGAATGCCCGTAAAGGCGGGAATCTTATTATTAAAAGCGTACCCCATAAACAAGTTGCGCTTTCAACCGGTACTGTGTTGAGTACCGGCGTAATTGGCACAGAGAATCCTACTGTCGGATCAGGAAACTACTGGACATATAGCATTTCAGCCGACAACGGGGTTACCTGGACAGCTCCAAATTGGCCGGCTAATACTATTGAAGCGGAGAGAGGAAAAGCTTTAAATGTAAAATACAGGAACGAACTATATGATCAGACTTATGAAGACTTGAATTTAACAGTGGATCAAATGGTCCATTGGGCGATGCCTGTTACGACCGCTGATCCTTATTCAGGCCCTGTTCCGGTGGTAACACATTTGCATGGCGGAGAAGTTTCCTCCCAATCCGATGGGAATCCATATGCCTGGTTTACCCCCGGCTTTGCCCTGAAAGGTCCGGCATGGGGAATCGATGGTACTGATTCGGTTTATCATTACCCAAATACACAGCAGGCTGCGATTTTGTGGTTTCACGATCACATCATGGGAGCAACGCGTTTAAATGTTTATGCCGGTCTGGAAGGTTTCTACCTACTCAGAGGGACAGATGAAGAAAACGATCATTTGCCCGGATGGTCCGGTGATGACCTGGTTAAAGAAGTAGCATGCGAAGGAACAAGTGGCACTTTTAGCCATGACCCTTATTTAGCTGAAATTGAACTACTCATTCAGGATAGGATGTTTAATAACAAAGGGGAATTATTTTGGCCTATTGAAGAACCTACAAATCCTCAGTTACCTTATTGGAGTCCTGAGTTTTTCGGGAATGTGATTACGGTGAATGGTAAATCCTGGCCTTATTTGAGTGTTGCTCCCCGCAAATACAGGTTCAGGGTACTTAATGGTTGTAATGCCCGTTTCCTGAACATGTGGCTCTCCGACATGACTAATCATGTAAATGGACCTAAAATTCAGGTTATAGGTACAGATGGTGGATTATTAGATAAATCAGTCGAACTCGATCCAAATGTTTTGAAACCAAGTCCGCTCCCTTCGGGAACTTCACCTACAGGATTATTCCTTGCTCCTTCCGAGCGATTTGACATCATTATCGACTTTACCGGTCAGGAAGGTAAAACCCTTACTTTGCTTAACGATGCAGTATACCCATTTCCATCAGGCGACCTGACTGATCCTTCATTAGATGGGCATGTCATGCAGTTTGTTGTAAATGGGGAAATGATATCGTCTGAAGATCATGCTGTATTCGGCACTGACAAAAGTCAGGTGCCTACATCTCTCCGACAGAATAGCATCGTAAAGCTAACGGATTTCTCAGGAGGAATGAATGTTACGCCAGCAAGGATGCGGCAACTCACCTTAAATGAAAGTGAAGGGGATGTAGGACCGTTGGAAGTGTTGATTAACAATTCACATTATGATAACAACGAGATGGTCATTGAACCCGGTTCTTTTGGAGATGTTACCGAACATCCTACCGAAGGAACTACTGAAATGGTTCAGATTATTAATACCACAGAGGATGCTCACCCAATACACATTCATCTGGTTCAGTTTCAGCTGGTCAGTCGTCAGGCGTATGATTCAACTTATAATGAATTATATGATACATCTTTTCAGGGAGGTGCATTTAAACCTGCATCCGGGCCACCAATGAGTTATGATACTCCAAACGGGGATGGCGCTGTAGGTGGAAATCCTGCAGTTAGTCCATACTTAACGGGTTCACCCAGACCACCTCTTCCGGAAGAAAGTGGTTGGAAAGATACGTTTAAAGTTTTACCGGGAGAAGTGACCACCCTTATTATCCGCTATGCTCCTACTGATTTACCAATCACTACACCTGCATCCGGTCTGTTGTTTGATTTTGACCCGAGCAAAGGACCAGGATATGTGTGGCACTGCCATATCCTGGATCATGAGGACAATGAAATGATGCGGCCATTTTGGGTAGAGCCATCGCCTTTCAGAGTCAAACAAACCTGTTTGAATTCAACGGACAGTCCATATACGGCACCAATTGGAATGACAAATTATATCTGGAAAGTTCCTGCCGGAGGAACTGTGATCAATGGAGGAGGAAGTGGCGATAATTATGTAACGGTTCAGTGGTCTTCATCCGGACAAAAATTAGTCACCGTGAATTATACAAATGGTAGCTGGCAACTTTCTATCCCCTCAGTGTTTGGAGTCAATGTTAACACTCTTCCTGAAACCCCGGTAATAAGTCAAACCGGCAATTCGGTAAACAGTAGCGCATCCAACGGAAATCAGTGGTTCTACTCTGTTACCGAAACAGGAAGTGGAATTCTAATTGACAATGCAACCGGTCAAGTCTATTCACCAGATCAAACCGGATGGTATTGGACGTTAGTCACACTTAACGGATGTTCATCCAATGAATCCAATCGGGTTTATTTTGATACTTCTGCTACATTGTTAGGCGAAAATAGAGCAAGTAACAGTGTCGCCATACATCCTTCAATAAACAATGGTGGTTTCACAGTTTCAATATTTTCTCCTGATTTGCAATTATTTACAATTAATGTATATAATAATCTTGGACAAATGGTCTATCAAAAAAATAATATATCTGTAGAAGCCAAACTAGATCAGCACATTGACCTGCAACCCATTTCAGATGGACAGTATACTGTTTCTGTATCGAATAAGACCAATCAGGTAATAAAGAAAATACTCATCAAAAAATAAAAGGAATTGAATCAGTATAAAATCAGAACTTACGAACAGCGAAGGGAAACAATTCCTCAGCAGTTCGTAAGTTACTTCATTGATTTCATTTAAGTAATTGGAAAAAATAGTATCCTTCAATACAAAAGAAAAGCAAAACTTTCAATTCCCAAGTCTTAAATCATTCATATTCTTCTTTATTCAGCCTTAGACAACAGGGATAGTAGGCTTTTTTTAGTATCCGAATAAATAGCCTTTATTTTGGATTGAATTTGCACTTTTCGATCGTTTATTTCATTTCAAAATTCAAATAATTAGTAAGCTTTGATTCGCTTATTCATCAATCAATTGGAATTACAATCTGTTATTAAATTATATCAGCTATAGTATATTGATTTGTATTAAATAAACTGGCTGAGTTTAGTCATGGAGTCGATTGAATTAGATTCATTTTCTTCCAACAGATAACACACTTTTAAAAAAGCAACATCGCGTAAAAAATCAATATGTCCTACCTCAACTTTGAGTATCTTTAATCCGGTTCTGTTTTCTAAGTCTGCTTTTAATTCTTCCATTTTATCCGGTCGAATAAGCTCGATTTTTTCAAACAGTATTATTTTTGATGAACTCCTTTTTACATAAATTCTGCTTTCTAAAAAAGTGACAACAATAAATATAAGATTTGTTACTACTAAAGCCGAATAACTAACTGTTAATGCCAGCCCGTTAATTACCGAAATACCAATAATGGCAAACAAATAGGTCATTTCCCGAATTGATACCTGTTCGGTTCGGTAGCGAAGGATTCCAAAGATAGCAAATAATCCCAATCCCATTCCTATTTCAAGTTTAACGCTATTCAACAGGTAAATCAACAGGAAAATGGTTACTGAAAAAAGAGAAAATGTAAATACAAAATCCTTCCGTTCACTTTTCCTGTAATAGAAATATCGGATTATAACCCAACATATCAGCATATTAAAACCGAAACGTAAGAATAATTCAATTAAAGCATTGCTGTCGAATAATGGAATATTCATAAAAGTAGGCCCTGAAGCCGATTTATCAATTAATTGTTGAGTTAAAGCAGGGTCGATTGCCTGAAGATCAGATTTTATCATGACTGGTATTCGTTATTTTTGTTATTTTACGTAATTTATTTTTAAATCCATTGCATTTTAAATCCGGGTTAACAAGCATCATTCCCATACAGTATTTACTCATACTTCCCGAATGTATTCTGATACTTTGCAGATAGTCCTTAAAATAAGAACCTAACGCTCCATCTTGCTTCATTTCTATAATCACCAGGTCTTCCACTTTTTTGCTAAGTCCCGTAGTAACATTTTTGAATGTGAGCATAGTATCCAACGTAACACGTTCGGTCAACTGAATATCCACTAAAGTGATGCGATGAAAATTATTTTGAATCTGGGGAATTAATTGTATTGTTTGAACATCCATTTCTTTCAGGAAATCCTGTTCCTTTTCATTTAGAGTCATTGCATCAAACTGTTCATTTGCAATTCCGATTCTATTCTTAGTTGTCCTTCCTTTATTACTCTTAGATTTTATTTCCAGAAATGAAATTCCCGAATCGATATACGAACGCATCCTTACTTTCGATCGGTTCAGTTTTCCATTGTGATGCATCATATACATTTCGGTAGAAACTGTATCAAAATAAATCGTGGAATAAGGTATCACTCTTTTTCCATCAATTTCTACAATCCGATAATGTTTCAGGGCCTTTTCCAACAATTCGGAAAGTTGCGAATTATTGATGATGTATTTTGTATCAACCCTGTTCATTAGTTTCACTGCATCCATCTCTGCCAGTGAAATAGGATTGAATGATGCAATTAATTGTGAAAATGGATCTTTAACTGGTGACATAAGGGCAAAAGTATCAATCAGTAAATTAACATTGTATTGCTGAATACAAACATCCATCAAACCGGTAGTTAACATTGTGCGTTTCTTGTTACGTTTGATTTATATACACTTTTGCGAATCCCGGTTACTTTTTTACTACCATCACTGATAACTTCATCAATGCATTGGTAATTTGCATTTATCACTGGGAATAGATGTCCAGGCATTTCAAGAGTGGCACATTCAATCTCTTCATTTTTTATATCTTTGAAATTATAAATGGTAAAATGACTCACCAGGGGGTTACTCACTTTAGAAATTGAATTAAATTCAGGGATGGTACTTTTTATATGATTCTCCTGTTTCTCTTTCAGTAAACCCGGAGAGGTAAGTTCAACTGTAACGGAGTTGGCTCCAAACGTAAAAATTGTAGGAGTTGTAGTGCGCAGTAATTTTGATTTCATTATCTGATATTTGTGATTTGTAAATAGTATCTAAGTTCTTTTTCAGGAAAAATTCGTAAACGCAATTTTCACCTGAAGATTTTAAATTCAAGGGAATTCCTATCCGGCATTCAAGAAAATAAAAATCCGGTTTTCGTACGCTATCATGAAATACTTATTGCAATAGGTGAATGAAGTGTCTAAATCACTTCTATAACATTCATCCAATATAGTATTAAGGTTAAATTCTTTTATCAGGTTAGGATAAAAGAAAACATTATAAAATATTTTCGTCAATTTAATTACATTCGAATGACAATTAAATTAAATCTTTGCAAATGTAATTTATTTTATGCTAAACTAAGCTGAATTATGTGCATAAAAACCAATATTTTCAAACAAATCGTGTTACCGACAGAGAATCGCACTTTAGTCCTTTCTAAAAACTGTCAAACTTCATTATTGAATTTTAAAAAGATAATCCAACCTAACACCTTTTTATTTAAATGAAAAAAAATGATTATCTACTTAAATTCTAAATCAAAAAGACTGAATAGCTGAATTAAATTCATTATTTTATATTCAGTCTTCTACTTCTTTTGGATTCTAATACGTAAAAATTCATCTTAACAACGCAGTTCATTATCATTCAATAATTGGTTATGGAACGGTCTTGGATTGGTTTTATATTGGTTTTGGTAACTATTATACAGTCATTTATTTCCAAAATATATGCCATATATCTTTATAGATATATGGCATATAAAGGGCGAATAAGTGACTGTTAAGTGAATGATATATCAGAATATCCTCAGATCCAAAACCAATCCAAAACTGATCCAAAACCATTCAGAGTTAGGGATGCATTTGAAATACAAATATAAAAAGAAAATTTCATGATCTGCTTTTTGTATAAAAAAAAATAAAGTGACGACATTAATGAAGATTTAAAACCATTTGGGCTAATGTGCCTTGGGCGACTCAGAAAATGGGAATTGTTAGAATCCTAAATAAAAAATATATTTGATAATACAACTTCGATTCGATCCTCAATTACGAATTTCAGTTAACCGTTGCAAAACATCTTCATCAGGATTAAATATTAAGAGCTACTAAAGCTTCAAAGTGAAGTTCAGAGAAGTATAATTCAAATCATTTTGCTGCGATCGTCCCTTAAAAAGTGGACATTGAAGAAGTTTGAAAATAAAAGGAAAAAATTATAGTCTGTTATTTCCGTTTAAACTCAAAGACCTAACATAAAAGAAATCAATATTCCCTGTCATTCTGTCACTCCTCCCCTCTTGGCACTTTATTTGTCTAATGCAGTTTCCGGAAGTTGGGGTACATCTCTAGATCGTGCTCCGTCCGGAACTAATTTACCGATTAACATAATTAACAAATTAACTAATATATAACAATGGCTAAAGGAAACATTGGTGTAACGAGTGAAAACATCTTCCCCGTTATCAAGAAATTTTTGTACAGCGATCACGAGATTTTTCTTCGTGAATTAGTGTCGAATGCAGTGGATGCCACACAAAAGCTGAAAACACTGGCTGCAGTGGGTGACTTTAAAGGTGAACTTGGCGATCTTACCGTACGGATTAGTGTGGATAAAAAGAAAGGTACATTGACCATTACCGATCGGGGTATTGGAATGACAGCCGAAGAAATTGATAAATACATTAACCAGATTGCTTTTTCAGGAGCTGAAGAGTTTCTCGAGAAATACAAAAACGATGCTCAAGCCATTATAGGTCATTTCGGACTTGGTTTTTATTCATCTTTTATGGTATCGAAAAAAGTGGAAATTTTCACTCAATCGTACAAAGAAAACACAACCGGTCAGCACTGGTCATGCAAAGGAGATACCGAATACACCCTGGAAGACACCATTAAAGCCGACCGTGGAACTGAAATTGTATTGCACATTGATGACGAAAACAAAGATTTTCTGGAAGATACGAAAGTTCAGGAATTGCTGACTAAATATTGTAAGTTCCTTCCTATCGAAATCGCTTTTGGCAAGAAAAAAGAATGGAAAGACGGAAAGAATGTTGATACTGAAAATGACAATATCATCAACAATACAAATCCTGCCTGGATACGCAAACCTGCCGACCTGACCGATGAAGATTACAACGCATTCTATCATGAGTTGAATCCAATGGGTGAAGATCCTTTATTTCATATTCACTTAAATGTCGATTATCCGTTCAACCTGACCGGTATCCTTTATTTTCCAAAAATAAAGAATAACATCGAAATGCAACGTAATAAAATTCAACTGTATTGCAATCAGGTATATGTTACCGATCACGTTGAAAATATTGTACCTGAATATTTGACCCTGCTTCACGGAGTGATTGATTCTCCGGACATTCCTTTAAATGTATCCCGTAGTTACTTACAGAGCGATGCCAATGTAAAGAAAATATCAGGCTATATTACTAAAAAAGTTGCCGACCGGTTGAATGAAATTTTCAAAGCAGACCGTACGCAATTTGAAGAAAAATGGGACAACCTGAAACTCTTCATTCAATATGGAATGCTGAGCGATGAGAAATTCTATGAACGTGCCGAAAAATTTGCATTGTTGAAAAACATTGACGGCAAATACTTTACTTTTGATGAATACAAAGCTCTGGTAGGTGAAAACCAAAAAGACAAAAACGGTGACCTGATTTACCTGTATGCCAACAACAGTGACGAACAATACAGCTACATACAACATGCGAAAGATAAAGGCTATGATGTATTGATTATGGATGGTCAACTTGACGTTCACGTGGTAAGCCAGTTGGAACAGAAATTTGAAAAGACCCGTTTTGTACGTGTTGACAGTGATGTGATTGATAAAATCATTCAAAAAGATGACACCAGCAAAGTAACGTTAACTACCGATCAACGCGACGCCCTGATCACCGTATTTGATTCGCAAATTCCGGTAATTGACAAAACAAACTTTATTGTTACTTTCGAACAGTTGGATGCAACTACCAGTCCGGTTTTTATTACTCAGAACGAGTTTATGCGCCGTATGAAAGAGATGTCAGCCCTGCAAGGTGGTGGTGGAATGATGAATTTCTATGGAGAAATGCCGGATAGTTATAATTTAGTGGTAAACACCGCTCATCCGATCATAGAAAAGATACTGAATGAAGAAGAAGCTGCCTGCGGAACAGGAATTGCACCAATTGCATCTGAATTATCAGAAGTAAAAAGCAAACACGATAAACTGAAAGAAAGTCATAAAGATAAAAAGGACGAAGAAATTCCGGCTGCTGAAAAAGCAGAACTTGATGACCTCCAAAAGAAAATGGATGAACTTACCGACAATAAAAAAGCGCTGCTTAAATCATTTGCCGGTGAAACAAAACAGGTTCGTCAACTGATTGATTTGGCTCTGTTGGCAAGCAATATGCTTAAAGGTGTATCATTGGCTAACTTTGTAAAAAGAAGCGTAGAATTGCTCTAATTCGCGAATAAGAATATAGATTTTAACCGGTATAATGACTTTAAGTTATTATACCGGTTTTTTTTGTATTAAAACAAAGCTTATTGGCATAACCTGCTTCATCTTTTTTCGGATCAACCAGTCAGAGAAGTTATGAAAATGGAGAAATTAAAGATCACAACATACATGTTCTATTCTTTAGATTAGATTAGAAGAAAAACTCCAATTTGCTTTTGAATTATCCAACTTTCCATATTCGATGTAAGTGATTAATATTTCAATTTGAAATCAAAACGTTCAAATTATTTGAACAATCAAAACAAAATTCATATTTTTGTACGATTTATAAATAAACTTCAAAAAAAACAGAACCCATTGGAACCGGTAAAGATTCCTTCCGAATGTATCAGCAAAGCCGAAATACGTGAACAAATAGACCGTATTGATCAGGAGATTATTTCGCTTTTTGCAGCACGTTTTCAATATGTCAGTGAAATTGTCAGGTTCAAAACAGATGTAGAGAGTGTTGTGGCTCAGGAACGCAAGGATCATGTCATTAAAATAAGGGGTGAATGGGCCGAAAAACACGGATTGGATAAAGATACTTTTGAACAAATCTATCGCTTTCTGGTGGATCATAATATTGGTAAGGAACTGGAGATATTGAGAAGTAAGTTGATTGGTTAATTGGTTGATTGGTTGATTGGTTGATTGGTTGATTGGTTGATTGGTTGATTGGTTGATTGGTTGATTGAAATGACAAAGAGTAAAAAACAGTAAAAATCAAATAATGTACAAACAGGATATCAAAGTAATGGATTGTACCGTTCGCGACGGTGGATTGATGAACAAATGGCAATTCAGTGATGATTTTGTCAGGGGAGTGTATACCGCTTGCGTGGAAGCAGGGATTGACTATATGGAAATCGGTTACCTGAGCAGTGAAAAGGCGTTCGACCGAAAAGTTATGGGTCCCTGGAAATTCTGTCACCAGAAAGACCTGGAACGGATAGTGGGAAAAAACGAGACGAACCTGAAACTTTCGGCTATGGCTGATATCGGTAGGATTGAGCTGAGTGATATTCCCATGGCTGCTGATAGTGCACTCGATATGATCCGGGTAGCCTGTTACATTCATCAGGTGGATAAAGCGATTGCACTGGCTCATCACTGTATGGACAAAGGATACGAAACCTGCATTAATCTAATGGCCGTTTCAACAGTAGGGGAACTTGAACTTGACGAAGCCCTGAAAGATATTGCAAAATCGCGGGTGAAGGTATTTTATGCTGTAGACAGTTTCGGAAGCATGTATATAGAATCCATTCAACATCTTGTTCGTAAATACATAACCGCATTACCGGGGAAAGAAATTGGAATTCATGCCCATAACAACATGCAGATGGCCATGTCCAACACATATACTGCTCTAATGGAAGGTTGTACCATGCTTGATGCTACCTTGTTGGGATTGGGGCGCGGAGCCGGCAATTGTCCGATTGAAATTCTGATTGCTTTTCTGAAAAACCCAAAATACAGGTTACTCCCATTGCTTCAGGTGATACAGGATTATATTCATCCGCTGCAACATGAAATCGAATGGGGCTACCACATACCCTACCTGATTTCAGGGGCATTGAATGCACATCCCCGTCGGAGTATGGAATGGATGGAATCGGATCAGAAAAACGATTTTGTGACCTTTATGAAAGAAATGCACGACAACGAAATACTGGAATAGTCTAACGTAAAAATAAAATAACAAAACAGCCACTCATATGTATGAATGGCTGTTTTGCTATTTTACAAGGCGTATTAAATTCAATATGGACAGATTAAAAACAGGAATAAACGAAAAAAAAAACAGAATGAACAGGTTTTAAACTGCCATTCTTTCAGCAGATTTTTGTAACATATCGTTTTTTACAAAGGGAAAAGAAGCAGCAAAAGCACCCGATCTGCATTCTGTTTTGCAAAAAAGAACACAATTTATAATGAATTAAATAGTTATACTAATTGTTTTTGCTTTGTTTTAATTCTTCACATAATTGATAAAATCAAACAAACAAAAAGTTAATTTCGTTATCATGCTGGCAAATTGAAATTGATTGAGATTTCGAATAATTTAAACGAATTTAGAAACACTTATTCTATTCTGATTTAATAAATCTATGGGTAAAATAGCTTTTATCTCAATTTTTTTTGCTATATTTGTATGTTTTATTGGATTCATTGAATTGAGTATATCCATAACACATTATTTCATTTAAACAACTCTAAACAAACAACTTATAATAGAATGAACGAAGTAGAAATAGCAAGAAACGCTGCAAGTGCCAATTACGGAGCAAGTAGCATTCAAGTGCTTGAAGGATTGGAAG
>Ga0302207_1000733_pt1 | contig 13010 bp, 9 predicted proteins | sample II_Fen_E2_2_FD_198792 | JGI IMG/M metagenome (GOLD analysis project Ga0302207, IMG submission 198792) | Peat permafrost microbial communities from Stordalen Mire near Abisko, Sweden - II_Fen_E2_2 | ecosystem: Environmental > Terrestrial > Soil > Wetlands > Permafrost | place: Sweden: Abisko...
AACGTCGGTAGGCTCGGCTGCGCGCATGAGAGACGTGGCTAAACTAATTTGTGATGGGGAGCAGAAAATAGTCGTTTTGTCGGCTATGTCGGGTACAACCAATAGCTTAGTTGAAATCTCCGATTACCTATATAAGAATAATACTTCCGGTGCGTTGGAAAAAATTAATACGTTGGAAGAGAAATACTTTAATGTTATTGAAGACCTTTATTCCACACCTGAAGCAAAAACAGAAGCCACTGTAATCATTAAATCGCTCTTCGATTACCTTCGTTCTTTTTCAAAATCAATATTCACATTATTCGAAGAAAAAGCTATTCTGGCTCAGGGTGAATTACTCTCGACAACTATTTTTCAACTTTATCTGAACGAAATCGGTGAAAAAAGTGCGTTGATTCCTGCACTGGAATTTATGCGCATTGATAAAAACTCGGAACCCGATCCGAATTACATTGCCGAACATCTTGCCATTCAGATTTCAGAACAACCGGGAAACACGATTTATATAACCCAGGGATTTATTTGCCGTAATTTTTATGGCGAAATTGATAACCTGCAACGTGGTGGAAGCGATTATTCCGCTTCATTGATTGGTGCAGCTGTTCATGCCAGCGAGATTCAGATATGGACGGATATTGATGGCATGCATAACAACGATCCCCGTTTTGTAGAAGGAACAAAGCCTGTTCCTGTATTGCATTTCGAAGAAGCTGCCGAGTTGGCTTATTTTGGTGCCAAAATTCTTCATCCAACCTGTATTCTGCCTGCCAAACTGAATAATATCCCGGTTCGGTTGCTGAATACCATGGAACCTAAAGCTCCCGGAACGCTTATTTCCACACAAAGCAAAAAAGGAAAAATTGAAGCGGTGGCTGCCAAGGATGGCATTACGGCTATTAAAATTAAGTCAGGCAGAATGCTGCTGGCACATGGTTTTTTGCGTAAGGTATTTGAGATTTTCGAATCGCATCAAACTCCGATTGATATGGTTACCACTTCCGAAGTGGGCGTTTCCGTTTCCATTGATAACGCAAAACGGCTCGACGAAATTGTAAACGAGTTGAAGAAATTCGGAACTGTTACAGTTGATAAAGATATGGTTATCATTTGTGTGGTTGGTGATATGCCTTTCGAAAACGTTGGTTTTCAGGCTAAAGTAGTTGGTGCATTGAGTGAAATACCGGTTCGTATGATTTCGTATGGCGGAAGCAATTACAACATTTCATTTCTGATTAAAGCCGAAGATAAAAAACGTGCGTTGAATGCATTAAGTGCAGCGCTTTTCAATTAAAACACAACTAATTATTATCAGAGGTTTTAGATGAGCAGATACAACTGTTCACTGATTACTGTTGACTGATAACTGAATTCATTATGATTAAAGGAAATTACCCTATACAAAAATTTCAGGAAATCCAAACACCGTTTTATTACTACGATTTGGAATTGCTTCGCAAAACACTAGATGATTTAAAATCGCAAATTGCCGGAAAGGATTTTCATGTGCATTATGCAATGAAAGCCAATGTGAATCAAAGCATTTTGAAAGTAATTAAAGAAGCGGGTCTTGGTGCCGATTGCGTGAGTGGAGGCGAAGTACAGGCTGCTATTTATGCAGGAATTTCTCCATCTAAAGTTGTTTTTGCCGGAGTAGGAAAAGCCGATTGGGAAATAAATCTTGGACTTGAAAACGATATTTTTTGTTTCAATGCCGAATCGATACCGGAACTTGAAGTTATCAATGAACTGGCAGCTGCGAAAGGTAAAATAGCTAAAATTGCGTTACGCATCAACCCCAATGTAAGTGCTCACACACACCATTATATCACTACAGGTCTGAACGAAAATAAGTTCGGTATCAATATGCAGGATTTAAATAAGGTGATTGACTTATTTCCATCGTTGCCAAATTTGAAACTCATCGGAATTCATTTTCATATCGGGTCGCAGATTACCGACATGTCCTCTTTTCAGGATTTGTGTGTGCGGGTGAACGAATTGCAGGAACAGTTTATTTCGAAAGGCATAACACTGGAGCATATTAATGTAGGCGGTGGACTGGGAATTAATTACGAGCATCCGAATCATTTTCCGATTCCGGATTTTGGTTCTTATTTCCGGATTTTCCGTGATCATTTGCAGTTGCGCCCTAATCAGACCCTTCATTTTGAATTGGGACGTGCAGTTGTGGCACAATGTGGAAGTCTGATTTCAAAAGTATTGTATGTAAAGGAGGGCAGCACGAAAAAATTCGTCATTCTCGATGCCGGTTTTACCGATTTGATTCGTCCCGCTTTGTATCAGGCTTATCATCGTATCGAAAACCTGAGTTCGGAACTGCCGGATGAAGAATATGACGTGGTTGGACCGATTTGCGAATCGTCCGATACCTTTGTAAAAGAATATTATATGAATCAAACCAAACGCGGCGATTTGATTGCCCTGCGTTCGGCAGGTGCATACGGTGAGATTATGGCTTCGCAATATAATTTACGTAAATTGCCCAAAGCATATACTTCTGACGAACTGAAATGATTGCCCCTAGCCCCTAAAGGGGAATAAGGAAAGGAATAAAAGTCAAATGAATAAATAAATAATAGTAATTTAAATTCCCCTTTAGGGGTTAGGGGTCATATTATGGAACTATACGGTTTTTCGTTTTCATTGCTTGAACTGATTATTTTCGGGATTTTACTCCTGGCCTTTATCTATCAGATTTATTTCTATTTTCGGTATGTGAATGGCGTATTGCGCTACAGGACAAAGATTAAGAAAAACAAAGTCAGCTTTCTGACCGAACAACCGCCAGTTTCCGTAATTATCTGTGCGAAAGATGAAGCTGATAATCTGCGTAAATTCCTGCCTTTCGTTTTACAACAGGATTATCCCGATTTTGAGGTAATTGTGATTAATGATGGTTCAACTGACGAAACCGAAACGTTGTTACGTGATTTGACCAAAGAATATACAAATCTGCGAACCACTTTTGTGCCGGTGGGTGCCAATAATGTAAGCACCAAGAAACTGGGTTTGACCCTGGGTGTAAAAGCTGCCAAGCATGATATCCTCCTCTTTACCGATGCCGATTGCATGCCCGAAGATAAAACATGGATTGCCCGAATGGCCCGTAATTTTAGTAACGAAACTGATTTTGTGCTGGGTTACGGTGCTTATTTACAAAAGAAAAGCTTTTTAAACCGACTGATTACCTACGATACTTTGTTTATAGGATTGCAATACATGGGAATGGCTCTGGTAAGTAAGCCGTTTATGGGCGTAGGACGAAACCTGGCTTACCGGAAGGAAACTTTTTTTGCTCAGAAGGGATTTGCCAGCACATTACATCTCAATTCCGGCGATGATGACCTTATGGTAAATAAGGCTGCAAACGGTCGGAATACGCGTGTGGAAATTGCCCCCGACAGCATTACGTGGTCCGAGCCCAATACAAATTTCAAAAGCTGGTTTTATCAGAAAGAGCGTCATTTATCCGTTTCATCCTATTATAAAGAATCCAGTAAATTCATATTGTCGGTTGAACCGGTGATGCGCGGAATTTTCTATGCTGCATTGATTCTGTCATTTGTGTTTGGCAATCTGATTACATATATTGCTGCCGTCGTATTATTTGTAGCCCGCCTTATTGTGCAATTGTCGATTATCAATAGCTCCGCAAAACATTTCGGCGATCGGAAACATATTTTCATGTTGCCGGTATTTGATATTTATTTGCCTCTGGTTAGTCTGTACATTCTTACTTTTGGAAGAATTACTTCGAAAGGTAAAAATGTGAAGTGGAAATAAATATGTCTTAGAATATAAAAAATAGCCTGTTAAATATTTTGTTTAACAGGCTCTTTTTTTTTTGTTTAAATATCTTATTTTAAAAGAGCAAAATCAATAACTTCCATAATGTCATTTACATAATGGAATTTCAGCCCTTTCAGATATACCGGTTTTATTTCGTCAATGTCCTTTTGATTATCAGCACAAAGCATTATATCGGTTATACCGGCCCGTTTGGCAGCCAGAATCTTTTCTTTAATTCCGCCCACAGGTAACACTTTTCCACGTAACGTAATTTCACCCGTCATAGCCAGATTTTTTCTCACTTTTCGTTTCGTAAATGCCGAAGCCAGTGCTGTAGTCATGGTGATACCCGCTGAAGGTCCATCTTTTGGAATAGCTCCTTCGGGAACGTGAATATGCACATTCCATTCTTCGAATAGCTGACTGTCGATTCCTAATTTATCGGCATGTGCTTTTATATATTCCAGCGCCAGCATGGCCGATTCTTTCATTACTTCCCCTAGATTCCCGGTAAGCGTTAAACGGGGTGCTTTGCTTTTGCTCAGACTCGATTCGATATACAAAATTTCACCTCCCACCTGAGTCCATGCCAACCCGGTAACAACTCCCGGATATTCATTTCCCTGATATTTGTCGCTGCTGTAACGCGATGCGCCTAAGTATGTTTTTAAATCGCCTTCGGTTACTTCTACATTGTATTTCTCATCCGTTGCAACCCGTTTTGCCACTTTACGCATCAAGCCTGCAATCTGTCTGCTCAATTCACGCACACCCGATTCACGTGTATAAGAGTCGATTAATTTGCTGATAATTTGCTTGGTAAGTACAAACTGCGATTCTTTTAAACCGTGGTTTTCAAGTTCTTTGCTAACTAAATGGCGCAACGCAATATCCGTTTTTTCTTCCTGCGTATAACCGCTCACTTCTATTAATTCCATACGGTCCAACAGTGGACGGGGAATAGTGCTCAGGTTATTGGCTGTAGCAATAAATAATACTTTTGATAAATCAAAATCCACATCCAGGTAATTATCGTGGAATGCCGTGTTTTGTTCCGGATCGAGTACTTCCAGCAATGCCGAAGAAGGGTCGCCTTTATAATCGGTTGTTATTTTATCAATTTCATCCAGTACAAACACCGGATTTGCTGAATTTGCTTTTTGAATGTTTTGCATAATACGTCCGGGCAACGCACCGATATACGTTCTGCGGTGTCCGCGGATTTCAGCTTCGTCGTGCAAACCGCCTAACGAAACGCGTACATATTTCCGGTTCAATGCTGTGGCAATTGATTTTCCGAGTGATGTCTTTCCAACTCCCGGAGGGCCGTATAAACAAATAATCGGTGATTTCATATCGCCTTTCAGTTTGAGTACAGCCAGATGTTCCAAAATACGGTCTTTTACCGTGTCCATGCCAAAATGGTCTTTATCCAACACCTTTTTTGCATTTTTCAGATTGAAGTTATCTTTTGTAAACTCATTCCATGGCAAATCAAGCATGTTTTCGATATAATTGAGTTGCGTGGAATAATCGGGCGAATGCTGACTCATCCGTTCCAGTTTTTTCATTTCTTTATCGAATGTTTTGGCTGTCGACTCATTCCATTTTTTATCTTTCGCCCGTTCTCTGAAATCAGCCACATCCTGTTCGGCCGAACCGCCACCCAACTCATTCTGAATAGTTTTCATCTGCTGTTGCAGGTAATATTCGCGTTGCTGCTGATCAATTCCTTCCTTGGCTTTGTTTTGAATCGTCATCTTGATTTCAAGCAATTGCGATTCTTTGTTCAGCAAGTCGAGCAACTGATAGCCACGTTCCATGATTTCATCAATTTCGAGCAGACGTTGTTTTTCCTTTACATTCAGGCCGAAATTTACACATACGTAATTAATCAGGAAAACCGGATTTTCAATATTCCGGATGGCAAAGGCCATTTCGGGTGACATAGCTCCCGAATCATTTATAATGTTGATGGCCAAATCTTTTATAGAAGAAACGAGTGCCAGAAACACGCCATCATTTAAATCGGGATAAACTTCTTCCACCAGATTTACTTTGGCTTTCATATACGGTTTAACCGAATCGAGCTCACCCAAACTGAACCTGCGTTTACCTTCCAGGATTACAGTCGTTGAATTGTCAGGCATTTCCAGAATACGAACAACCTGAGCCACGGTACCCATAGGGAAAAGCTGATCGATACTAGGATCATCCAACTTTTTGTCCACTTGCGAACAAACGCCAATCATCATGTCATTTTCATTCGCATAACGAACTAATTTCAATGATTTTGAGCGGGCAACCGACACCGGCAACAAAACTCCGGGGTAAAGCACCATATTTCGCAACGGAAGTATAGGGAGAACATCACCTGAATTAACATTCAAATCGGAAGATATTTCGTTTAAGGAGATGATCGGAAACATATCGGAAGAGCCCATCATTTCATCAGAAAATAAATTGTCAAAGGGATTGTTCATCTTTTTAGTATAGTTTAGTCTGCCATTATGGCATTATTCTTAGTTTTTGTTTTGATAATTCAGCGTTCTAAATAAATAAAATGCTTATCCCGAAACATTTAGTGTTTCATCAAAACTGTTTCACTTCTTTATTTCAATAGCTGTGCCAAAAAACTATCGAAAAAACACGAATCATTAACAAATAAACTCTATTTTTGCAAATATATTCAAATCTTTTTAAACTTTGTGGATCAAAAATTCAGAATAATGAAAAATCCGTATCGGGTGTTGGTGTTTTTTTTCTGTTCACTTGTCTTTTTTTCATGTACAACCGCTCCTAAAACCAAAGTATTTCAAGCCAAGCCAGATTATAACAAAATTGATATCCAAAAGTTAGACTCGGCCATTAAATTGGTCGTTACTTCATTCACCGATACAACGTACCAGAATATAAAATGGCTGAAACAAATTTACGCCGAACGAGACTATAAATCAGTCTGGATTAATTATCCTTACAACAAAACCAACGCTGATACGCTGCTCTCCTATCTCGGAAAAGTTGAAGCACACGGGCTCAAAAGCAGTCAGTTTGCTGTAGATACCCTGACGTATCTTTCATCATTGGTTACCAGTGGTAAACTCTCATATAATCAACTGGCGTATCTGGATATGGGACTTTCAAAGGCCTTTTTGACTTATTGCACCGGCCTGAAATTCGGATTTGTACGCCCCGACAAAACCTGTTCGAATCATTATTTCCCGACCATGGAAGCCGATTCCGCTTTTGTGGAACACTGTTTTGAAAATATTCCTTCCGGACTATCTGAATTGTTAATGAAGCTTCAGCCAACTTCTAAAACGTACCTCGCACTGCAGGCTGAAAAATTGATTTTTAACCGGTTGGTGGATTCTGCCTGTACGCCCATTCCGCTTTTGGGTGAAAAAGAAAGAATAAAATTCGGGAAATCCCACAGTTCACTACCACTCATAGCCCGGCGATTGATGATTACCGGTGAACTGCCATACGATTCGGCTTATCAAACCGTCTATCAGACTTTTGACAAAACACTGTTGACTGCACTGGACTTGTTTCGGGATAAAACGGGTCTGTTGAAGGATAAAGAAATTGGTAATAACACCATCAACGCATTAAACATGACTTTTCCGGAATATGTCGATAAGATCAATGCCAATCTGGAACGGCTACGCTGGCAACCGTTGGATACCTTGGGTCGTAAAAATATACGGGTCAATGTGGCTGATATGACGCTGGAGGCTTACCGGGGCGATACGGTGGCACTTACCATGAATATTTGTGTGGGGAAACCGCCCAAAACCATCACACCTTTTTTGCAAAGTAAAATCTATGAAATTGTTATGAATCCTACCTGGACTATTCCAAACAGTATCATTGTAAAGGAAATTTCAAAAATTGTAGTCAAAGATACGAGTTATCTGGCCCGTCATTTTATAAAAGTGTTTAAGAAGAAAGTCGAAGTATTGCCTTCTTCTGTGGATTGGCTGAAACTTACAAAAAAATATCAACCGTATACGTTGATTCAGGATTCGGGAGATCTGAACTCGCTGGGTCGGATTAAATTTAATTTTGGAAATCATTTTAGTGTCTATCTGCACGATACAAATTCCAGAAGTGCTTTCCGTCGCCATAACAGAGCCATTAGTCATGGTTGTATCCGTGTTGAAAAACCGTTGGAACTGACTTACTTTTGTTTGCCTGAGCCTGATTCGATAACCCTGAGTGAAATGAACAAAATATCTTTATTGAAGGACAAAATACGGTATTCAATAGGCCGGAAAGTACTTAGTAAAATAGGGAAAGATTCGTTGAGAAGTAATCCGGAACAAATGAAACTGCAGAAAGTGCGTATTACACCAAACATTCCTATACTAATTTATTACAGGACCTGTTTTCTAAATCCAAATGGAACTGTGCAGTTTAAACCTGATATGTATGATCTTGACAAAGAATTGATTAGTTTGTTGAATAAGGTTCACTAAAAACCTTATTTAAAATTTTGACCAAAGGCTTTGGCAGTCATTTCATCCACGGGTACACGCCATACTTTTACATTTACCAATGCAGGTTTGGAGTATTTAAAAGGACGATCGGTAAATTTCTTCATCATCGCGTTCATCAATTCTTCCTTTTCAGTCAAATCTTCCACAAAAGTAACCGCCCCTTTGCATACCACACTTTGCGAAAACATGCTGTAACTGCATGCCACATCCGGATGCTGATAAACCAGCTTGCGTTCCGAACAAAAAGTGACACAGATACGGTTATTTTTTTCCAATAATCTCAAATGTTTCCCTTCGGGTGCCGAGTGCAGAATGATTTCATTGTTCAGGTAACCGAAATTCATCGGAATCACGTAGGGTGTTCCATCGGCTTCAATAAGTCCGACAAAACAGATATCACACTTATCTATAATGCTTTCAATCTCCGATTTGTCTGTAATATAGCTTGTTCTCATGGTTTGTTTATTTTGTACAAAAATAGAAGAAAAATGCGATAAAACCAATAATGCTGATTGGCTAACGACGAAGTAAGTTAAATTACGCAAATTCTGAGCTTCTCACAACCTGGAAATAGAGTTCTTTACTCTTCAGATGATATCAATAGAATCAAAGAAGAAAAAAATAAAACAGGCTGATGTGAAAAAGTTTAACTGGAATATGTGAAATTTAAAAGATATTGTGTAATTTTGGGGATTGTAAATTCTACAGTTATCAACAATTCAGGTTTTCAAACGAAATTATTGCACTTTAAATGAACCTAAATTTTAATCTACACTTAGCAAAAGATTATTCAAGTAATTCCCAAATTGCAAGAATACTGACCGAAGACTGGGTGAAAAATAACTCATATTGTCCCTGCTGTGGAAATCTGATTTTAATTGATTTTGAGAACAATAAACCCGTTGCAGATTTTTATTGTCTAAATTGCAGGGAAGAGTTTGAGCTTAAAAGTAAAAATGGCATTTTTTCTAACACAATAACTGATGGGGCTTATTCAACCATGATTGAACGAATTAATTCAAATCAGAACCCTAATTTTTTCTTTCTAACCTATTCTAGAGATTATTCAGTAAATAATTTTGTTTTGATTCCTAATCACTTTTTTATTCCTGATATAATTCAAAAAAGGAAACCATTAGCTGATACTGCAAGACGTGCTGGTTGGACTGGCTGCAATATTGATATATCAAATGTTCCTGAAAGTGGTAAAATATTCATTGTTAAAAATAAAGAAGAAGTTGATAGAATAAAAGTAGTGGAAAATTATAGTCGGACTAAATCAATAAAAACAAATAATATTGAAAGTAGAGGTTGGATTATGGATATTTTAAATTGTGTCGGCAGGATTCCAACTAATGAATTTTCTTTAAAGGAAATGTATGCCTTTGAGAATGATTTGCAGATTAAACATCCTGAGAATAACTTCATAAGAGACAAAATCAGACAACAACTACAGTATTTAAGAGATAAAGGCTTCATTGAATTCACAAACAAGGGACAATACAAGAAAATAAAATGAAAATTTTTCAAGTTCAAATTGTAGAGGTGAGTAATAAAGTTGTAGAAGTCGAAGCTGAAAATATTGAAAATGCGATTCAAATTATTACTGAAAAATATAAATCTGAAGAAATTGTTTTAGATTCAACTGATTTTGTTGAGTACAAAATTGATGAATATGTTACAGAAACCGATGAGTCATAAATTTTTATGATCATAATTTAATAATTGGCGAATTATTGAATTTCATTAACTTGCGGAAGCTCAAGATAAAAGAAAAACCTACTATTCTAAAAATTGATCTCTTAGGTTATAATATGATCTATATCAATTGATTACATATTTTTTTAGTTGCTTTGCAGCTAATTAAACATGTAACTATTGGGCACTATTTCTCCATATTATCAGTCAACAGAGAAAGATTTCTATCTTCTTCACGGCAACACCATGGAGTTATTGCGTCAGTTCGACCATCAGTTTGATATGGTATTTGCCGACCCGCCTTATTTTTTGTCGAATGATGGATTGTCGATACAAAGTGGCAAAATAGTGAGTGTAAATAAAGGCGATTGGGATAAGTCGGAAGGGTTTGATTTTATCAATGATTTTAACCGGCAGTGGCTTACGCTGGTGAGGGATAAAATGAAGGATAATGGCACTATTTGGATTAGTGGCTCTATGCATAATATCTTTTCACTCGGTCAGATACTGAATGAACTGGGTTTTAAAATACTGAATGTAGTTACGTGGGAAAAGACAAATCCACCTCCAAACTTTTCGTGCAGGTATTTTACTTATTCCACAGAACAAATAATCTGGGCCCGCAAAACTGATAAAGTGCCTCATTATTACAATTACAATTTAATGAAGCAGTTGAATGGTGATAAACAAATGAAAGACGTTTGGAAATTACCAGCTATTGCACCCTGGGAAAAAGCATTCGGAAAGCATCCAACTCAAAAACCACTGTCGGTATTAACCCGACTCATTCTGGCTTCGACCAGACCGGATGCATGGATACTCGACCCTTTTACGGGTAGCAGCACAACAGGTATTGCTGCCAATTTGGTTGGTCGTCGGTTTTTGGGAATAGATAAGGAAGAAGAGTTTTTGAATATTAGCAAAAACAGAAAACTTGAAATAGAAAATCCACAAAAAGCAGATATATTTCGCAGAAAGATAGCAGGATTTATTGATAGCCAACAATTAAATACCTTTTATGAAACTGAAGATAAAACTCAGGATGTAAAAGTGATTCTTGGGTTTTGCAGGTCAAAAGACCTGAACAAATTAAAGAAAGATAAAGTGTTTTACTTTCATGCGATTGAAGCAGAACACAGAGTGAAAGGGTTCCCAACCGTTTTTATGGAAGCTGATAGATTGATAATATATTCCGGCGGGAGAAGTAATCCAACAGTGCTGACCGGATTGCATGGAAAAATAAAGGAGATTGATATAAAACACAAGTCGGAAATTCAGGGCAAGGAAAATTCAGATACTGAGTTCTACTACGAAGTAGAATTAGAGGACGTTTTCTCGGAAAATGAGAACCTGAAATTTGAGTTGACACCCAAACTGCTGTTTGATAAAAAAGATGATAAAAACAAAAAACTGCTTCAACAATACTTGCCGGCACTTACAACCTGGGAAAGAGTGCAAAAGGCGATAAAATAAAAGACCTAACAGGTTTTTAAAACCTGTTAGGTCTGAGTAGCAGCTATAAAAAACATTTAATAAGGCGATGTAAATAATATTAATCAACTAAAAATAAAAAACTATGATCCGAAAATTATCACTTTCGTTGGTACTACTTACTATTTTAAGTGTAACAGCAGTAGCTCAAAAAGCAAAGACTTCGACCAAAAAAGGGTCGTCAGCACCGGCACAACTCTCCCCTGCCGAAAAAATGGGATATGCCCGAACCAGTAAGTACTGGGGCGCAGGCACTTACTATTGTTATGCCCCGGGCAGTGTAAATAATAAGATGGCAACTAATTCAGAATCGGCCATGCGCGATTTGATTGGACTTTTTGAAGCCGATTTTAATAAAGAAATTGGCAAACAGGGTTTTGTGGAAGTCCCCAAAAAGGAAGTGAAAAAATGGTTTAATGAAAACAACAGTAAGGATAAGGTATTTTATTATTCTGCCGATAAAAGTTACATACTGCAACCTGTTGTTCAGGAATTGGAAAAAAGCCCGGCGATGGAAAATGGTAAGTTGGCTAAAGTATCCAATGCCCTGATGAGGCATGTGCTTATCCCCAAAGAAGATTCTTTGAAGGTGATGGATGCCGTTTGGCAATATCTGCGCGATTTAAAAGAAATGAAAGTAATTATGGCATCGTTTGGCAGTACGTTTAAAAATGCCGATCCCAAAGCATACCCCATACAACGGGCAGGTTCAACCGGATGGACTTCGATGCGCGCCGGCACCTTTGTGCTTAAAATGGTTGATGGCAAGCCTAAGGGTTACTGGGAACGCAACGAGGATATTGTAAGGCGTACCATTGGTAAACCCGGATTTGAATTAAAGATTTTGGGGCAGGAACTCGGTTATGGATATGCTTTGAATGTAACACTTCAAAAAGAAGGATATGTGTTGGATTATTTTGTAAATGATATTTTCTTTAAAGAACTGGAACCCGGCACTACCTGGCCCATGGAATATCCCGGTAAGGTGAAAGAGTATCAAACAGCAATTAAAATGGATAATGAATCATTGTACAAAAATGCTCCACTTCCTCCGGTTTTGGAAGATCTGAATAAACTGCTGCATATAAAATAAACTCAGAAGACCTGACTAAAAAGACCTGACAGGTTTTTAAAATCTGTAATAAGAACATTTTATTTATCTAACTAAAAAGACCTAAGTAGTAAGAAAGATATAATGTCGCATTTTAATTTTTATAGTGAAAATGATTTTTTAATTGCCGTCCCATTTATGGGACGGTATAAATTATTATAGTTCACAGGGCTTTAGCCAAATTTTCAACACTATTTGGCTAAAGCCCGCTCGAACTTGTTCGCTTTGCCTGCAAAGAATATATCTCTCTATCCAACTATCCGTCCCATAAATGGGACGGCAATTAATACCTGAATACGACATTATATTGTTCACATTACCTAACAGGTTTTTGAAACCGGTTAGGTCTTATCTAAACCGGGCTAATTTAGTCCGGTTTTTTTTATTTTTATAAGTCC
>Ga0302207_1000734_pt1 | contig 12993 bp, 6 predicted proteins | sample II_Fen_E2_2_FD_198792 | JGI IMG/M metagenome (GOLD analysis project Ga0302207, IMG submission 198792) | Peat permafrost microbial communities from Stordalen Mire near Abisko, Sweden - II_Fen_E2_2 | ecosystem: Environmental > Terrestrial > Soil > Wetlands > Permafrost | place: Sweden: Abisko...
ATAATAAGGGTTAGTAACTACACTTGGATTAAAAGCGATACCCGGATTTGAATTTACAGGAAAAGGAACACTACTCGTTAGAATAAAGTGTGTAAGTAAAGTTCCGGGTGATACTTTTGAAATTATAGTTCCTTGCCCGGCGGTAAGCAAGGGAAAGATTAATTTCACTTCCGTTTGACTCCCAATTATGGTGTTATCATTTGCATTTGCAGTACAACGCTGAGCAACTACCAGGCCTGAACTTGTATCAACATCCGACACACCGAGTGTACCTCCTGTGTATATAGCTGAATTAACCATGAATCCAAATTGCAGGCTGGCTAATTCAAATGTTTTTGAAGGGATATCAGTATCCAGTAGATAGAAATCAAATTCTAACACTCTGTCTGAAGTTTGATGAATATTCTGAATAGTCAGCGTGAAAGTGTTTTGAGCATGCAAGCCTGAGAAGGTTAATAGCATTAAAATTAATGCTATAGTTCTTGTTGTTTTTGCTAAAAGTTTTTTCATATTAATATTTTATATTATCTATTCTATGTTACTTTTACTTTAAATTCAAATGATACATATTACTATAATTACTATCGCAATAATACTTTTTTTGTTATAACGTTATCTTTCATTACTATTTTCACAAAATAATAAGCTATTGGCTGTAAATTCATATCAATTTTTTTAACTCCTTCCACATTATTTGTATCATATATCAACGAACCCAAGGTGTTATATACCTGTATTTGATTCGCCTTTTCAGAGCAATTTACAAATATGTTTTTGTTTTGTGAATATGCATATACCGTAACGCCATTTATGTTATAAGCTCCTGTTACAGGTTGATTCAAAACAGGATTCCCAATTACAACTGCATTCACATATTCATGCTCATTTATATCCAATGGAGTACTTGAATTGTTTATAAATTCAGCGACTCTTGTTGCATAGGATGGATTAGTAGCAGTGCTTGACGTAAATGCTAAATCCGGTTTTGAATTCGGGGGAAATGGAACGCTGCTTATTAAAATAAAGTGTGTGATTAATGTTCCCGGTGATACAGTAGAAAGGATAGTTCCCTGACCCGACGTAACAATACCCGATACCAGCTTTATAACTGTTTGACTTCCTATGGTAGTTGCTGCATTTGGGTTAGCTGTGATTTTTTGAATCTGATTCAAAGTAGACGTTGAATTATCAATGGTGACATTGAGTGTACCTCCATCATAAATAGATGAATTAATTAAAAAGCCTAATTGAAAACTAGCCAGTTCGAATATATCTAAGTCAGTATCATCATCAGCCATATATACATCAAATTCCAATTTATTATTCGCAGTCTGAACAAGGTTTTGAACAGTTATTGAAAAGCTGTCTACTACAAGAGGAGCAAATCTTATTCTATTTTCGGCATATATATTAGAAAATGAAAATATTAATGTTAGTAAAGTCAATGTTTTTAATAATTTTACAATAAGTGTTTTCATAACATCTGTATTACGTTGTTATTTGTCAAAATTAAATCCATAAAATGGTAATATATAATTATATACAAAAATTATCCAAATATCAAGGATGTGAAGTTCCAACATAATTCTGACTATTGTTTACCAAAATAGAATATTGTCCGGAATCAATAACTCCCGATCCAACAACATCTGTTGGGAGATAACCAGTAGCATAATTATATGCATCATTAATAACCAGAACAAAATCTCCGGTATCTACAACTCCATCCTGATTTACGTCACCACCGTAGATTAAGTAATGGCCATCAATTGAAAGTCCAAGATTAGCTCCAAATACATTTGCAGTTGTTCCAAACGATTGATTAATTGTAATGCCTGCAAGTGGAATAGCTGTAGCAGTAGTCGTTTCAATACTATTCCGGTGTTTGATCGTTATGTAATACGACCCATTGTAAATTGCCGGAATGATAACGCTGGCAGTTCCGGTAGTGCTTAATGGAACATCAGCTACACTATAAACGATAGTTGCATAAGAAGTCGAGCTATGAAGTTCAACAGTGATATGATCTGCAACACCTGCAGGCCAATGTGGTCCAACTGCATCCATTGCCTGACGCATTGTGCCTGTTCCATTATATAAGCCCTGCAACATAACTGAAGTAAGGTTTAAATTTTTATCGCTGGCTGCACCTGTCAAAGTACCAAAGGAAGATAATCCGTTAGCAGTCAATTGATGCGATACTGTATTGGCTGCATTGTAAGCTGTGAAAGGAGTTGGTATTACTCTCAAGGTATTGATGTTACTTTCTGTTCCTGTTACATCTGGCAGCATATATTGCAAAATTGCGTTACAGGTAAAAGTTGTAATTCCAGCCTGTGTTATATTCCAATACCGATTCAGATACGAACCGGTAATCAGAGGATCATTATATTTAGCATTCACTACATTCACCCCAGTTACTGCTCCGACAGCAAAAGTCCCGGAAGTAAAATTAAGCGTCACGGGTGAATACTTGGCAGTAATATTGTTGTCCCCGATTGGGAATGTAAAAGTTCCTATACCAGGCCATACTTTTTGAACCTGTCCCGTACCGGTTGCAACAATCATGCTCGTATTTGAAGGGCTGCCTGCAACAGTTGACGAACTACCAAAAGTGAAATTAGTATTTCCTATATTCACCAGGCCACTTGTAAAAGTCATAATCCCGTTTACCTGTGTATTTTTAGACAGTACAACACCAGATGGATTATTGACAGTCAGGTTTGGAAATAAGAACGGGACTATAGTTGTACCTCCAAGGGTTTGAAGGGTGGTACCATTAAGTACCACCACACTACCCTGAGTAACAGCGCCTAAAATATCAGCTCCTGCAACATTATTCGTCAAATTTCCAGTGAGCGTTAATGTTCCTGACAAATCGATGGATGCCGGGGTAACGTTGGTCTCGTTCCGGTAATTACCTGTTACTCCGCCTATTGTTAGATAAGCACCTGTTCCAACGGCGATTTTCGCTCCGTTGTTATAGAGTCCCTGGGCAAATAAACCTGACGTGAATAACAACACGATCATATTTATTATATATTTTTTCATTGTTCTGATTTTTTATGGTTTTGAAGCAATCTTATTCGTTAAAATTATCACTTTCAATACCATGTTAGAATGAACGGATTGGCCATACGTTATTCTGATCCGTTTTGAGACCTGTATTAACCATCACTGCTGCTCCATCTAAAGCCCAGGCATGTGTTGCATCAAATTGCGAAGAACTCCATATTGGAGCTAATCCGATTGCATTTGAAAGCCCTGCATCCAGCACTCCTGTTTGATCAGTTGTACGATTAGTCCACAAAAGACTCAACTCATCTTTTGAAGGAACATACCACTCTGTACCATAGACCGCAGCTAATGTCGGACTAAAATATCCTCCAAATATTGTTGGAGAACATGAATTTCCATTTATGTTACTCATTATTGCTGTTGTATTTGCCTGACCGGTTCCAATTGCCGTTCCTGTAGCTCCAACTACAGATATTGAACTACAACCCCAATCAGAAGTAGCCCCGGGACTATAACCCAATGCTATTAATCCATGAGTACCGGTTCCATCGATGTTGAAAACATACCCGTTTTGCCAATTCAGATAAATCAATTGTCCTAGTGTGGCAGCAGTAGCAGTAAATGTCATATCAGCTCCATAAGCCGTACCTGATGCGTTTGTTGCATAAGCGCGGACATGATATCCCGTTCCAACTATTAGGCCAGTCATATCAAGTGGCCAGGAAATACCAACAGAAGTACCTGTTAAATAATCATATAACGGATCTGATATTATTCCAGAGTTTGTTGTAGTGGTTGGATTAGCTGATGTTCCCCAGCATAATCCGACAGCTGTAATTCCACCGGCACCTTCACTTACTACTGTATAATATCCTTCTGCAATTGCACCGACTAAACTTCCCATTGGATCGGTCGATACCACGGCAAGATTACTTGGAGTAAAGGTTTCTACTGCTCCATAAGCTGTACCAACCCCATTGGTTGCATAAGCACGAAGAGAATAAGTCGTTCCGGCTACTAATCCTGTTACACTGCTTATAAAAGTTCCAATTCCCGAGCCATCGGTTGTGAAGGTAGAATTGGCAATTGTAGGAGTTGTCGTCGTGCTACTCCAGCAGACACCTGAAGCTAAAACTGTTGAATTTCCATCAGCAGTCACATTTCCTCCTGAAGTTGCCGTTGTTGCAGTCAGGTTAGTAATAGGATCTGTTGTAACAGTTGCAAGTGTAGCTGCTGTTGCAGTAAAACTTTCTTCATTTCCGTATGCTGTTCCGGCACTTGTAGTGGCATATGCACGTACATAATATTTTAATCCTGAAGTTAATCCTGTAATAGCACTTACAAATACCCCGGTACCGGTTCCATCATTTGTTTTGGTGCTTAAAGAAACTGTAGGTCCTGAAGTAGTACTCCAACATACACCTTTCGCAGTTACTGCAGGTCCGCCATTAGTCAGAAGCGTTCCACCGGAAGTTGCACCCGTACTTGTGAAATTGGTTAATGGAGCTGTGGTCACTTCAACTGACATAAAACTACGTGCTGCCCGCAAATAATTCACAAAATCATTTACCCCGGGTACCCGGTTTGCTCCGGAAGCATAAACCTGACTTCCCGTTGAGAAATAGGAAGAAGCATAGGTATTACTTGCATATGGTGTGGAAGTATAATAATTATTATATCCAACGCTTTGAAGCCCAAACCTATTATAATTGCTTGCTATAGCTGCCCAGTCACCATTCGAAGGTAAATACCAGTCGACATAGCCACCACCTCCATAAGATGCGGCAACACTGGCTGCTATCGGTCTAGTAGCGCAATTTGCAAGAATTGTATTGGTATTTGCCATACCGCTTCCTAGAGCAGCACTTCCTACAAATGTAGTTCCTGAGCAACCGAATCCAACAGTAGAAGGTATATCATAACTTACAATGAATCCGCTTCCATCTGCTGCTACATATGCTACCCAGCCATATCCCACATCCTGGAAAAGTGCATATGGAGCTCCAACCCAAGTAGTAAAGCTAACATCTGTTCCATAACTTGTCCCTATGCTATTGGTTGCATATGCACGTACATGGTATGTAGTACTTCCTGTTAATCCAGTAATTGCACTTATATAAAATGCAGTGCCCGTTCCATCAGATGTAAAGTTGCCTGTTCCTATAACAGGATTTGCAGTTGTTCCCCAGCAAACTCCTTTAGCAGTAATAGCGGCACCCCCATCGGAAGTGATAGTTCCACCACTCGTTGCCGAACTGCCACTAATTGCTGAAATAGCGGTTGTTAAACCAACTACCGGAGCTGTTGGCGATGTCGTAGTAAAGCTTAATTCATTACCGTATATCGTAGTCCAAGGACCTGTTCCTGAAGGATAAACGTCCAGATAAGAGCGGATATAATACGTTGTATTTGCTGCTAAGCCGGTAATATTTGTTACCCATGGAGCTATATTAACAGCAGGATTTACTGACCCGTTAGCAGTGTTTGTTGCAACCTTCGTTGGCGTTGCAGAACCAGAGACTGTAGAATATGCAACACCATAAGCCTGATAATTGGAATATCCGCTACCATTCCATATCATACTACCACCCGAAACAGCTGAAGCACCGGTTATAACGGTTGCAGCAACTGTCGTTAATGTTGGAGGAATTACTCTGGTTATAAATGAAATATCAGTTCCATAAGCAGTGCCTGCACTATTGGTAGCATAGGCACGGACATGATACGTTGTTGATCCCGTTAATCCGGAAATATTACTAACAAAAGAGCCTAAACCCGGAGCCGGATCAATAACTTTAGAATTTGCTATTGTCGGATTTATTACCGTTCCGTAGCATATTCCTCTTTCGGTAATAGTTGCACCGCCGGTAGAAGTTACATTACCTCCGGAAGTAGCAGTTGTTCCGGTAATATTTGTGGCTGCAGTAGTAGCTGCCAGAGTTGGTAAGACAGGAAGAGTAGTGAACGAAATTTCATTTCCATAGCTGATTACATTGCTATTCATTGCATACGCTCTCACATAATATGTTGTAACCGGTAAAAGGCTTGTAAGGCTACTTACAAAGATACCGGTACCAGATCCATCAGTTGTTTTACTGTTTGCTATTGTTGGACCGGTAACGGTATTCCAGCAAACACCACGTGCCAGAACTGCTGATCCACCATCACTTGTAATGTTACCACCACTGGTTGCTGTTATACCTGTTATGGCACTAGCAGCAGTTGTTGAAAGTGATGAATAAATTAAACCACCAGCCCATGCTGGGACATTTGAACCTGAAACCTGCAAATACTGACCTGGCGATCCTGCCGGGACTAACACCCATGCTGAACCATTCCAGTATAACATATTTCCGATAGCATTTCCATTTGGATATCCCGGAACCCATTTAGTGCCATTATTGTAATAAAAACCAGGAGTTACATCGGAAACTGTTGCTGTGTTGTAAACCAGCATTCCTGCAACATTTGCCGATAAAGGTGTGAAATTTGCTGTTCCCGTCAGCGCTACACGAGGTATCAATAGACCCATATTCGTAAAGTCAATATCCAGTCCTGCTGCTGCATTTGGTTGTGCACCAGTAGCATTAATACCTACATTTTGAGAAAATCCTGCTAACGAAATTACTAAAGTTATCAATAGGCAATACATTTTTTTTTGGAGCCTATTTGTTCTTTTTGGTGTAAAATTTTCCATTTTATTTATTTTTATAATGACGTTTTATCTTTTATTGGAATAAACCAGTTGTTTAAGTTATTTCTTCAAAATGCTAGTAATATGGACAATATCAAAATAGTTTAACTCAGGTAATCTTTATGAGTTGAGCATTTTATATTTTCATGTAAATCAGGGTACCCAAACAGGCATTCCTGAAGAATTTAGTTGTAATTTTTGTCCGGTTGTACCAATGGGCAAAATCACCCAACTTGTACCATTCCAATATTGCATATCGCCTGCAGCAATGGCTTTTGGTAGACAGGGAATCCATTTTGTTCCATTGCTGTAATATAAACCAGGAGTAACATCTGCTACACTTGCAGTGTTATAAACTATCATGCCTGCAACATGAACAGCACCTAATGGTAAAAAACTTGAACTATTTGTTAACGCAACGCGAGGTACCAGTAATCCCTGAGTAGTAAAATTCACATCCAAACCTGCGTTTGCATTTGGAGCTGTAGCTCCGGCAGGACTAATACCAACATTTTGAGTGAAACCAGTGATAGAAATAAACAATACGATCATCATACTTAACAATCGTTTTATTGATCTCAGGAGTTGAATTGCTAATATTTTCTTCATGATTATGCTTTGTTTTACAAGTATTTATATTTTATTTATTGGTTGTTTAAAGTTTTTTTGAAATTATTTCAACCATTTTAGCATTATATGAAATATGATGATAAAATTATATATAAAATTCTTTTCTCAAATAGGCCAAAAGCGTAAAATAAAACCAGAAAGGTGTAAATTTGTAAGATTTTTGGAGTGATTAGCATCATTCTTAAGGCGTAGAAGACCATCGCCTTTAGTCCTATTTTATCAATAAGAAAAATTCACCTTATACCTCGTTTATTCCATTCCTATTAAAAAACAATATCTTGTTTCATGTGGTAATATAAATTTCACAAAAAGATGTATAAAAATCAAGAAACTAAAGATTACCTTAGAAACCAAGTCATAATTAGCTCCCGACTAACAATAAAAAGCCCATAAAAACAGAATCAGATTCTTTTTATGGGCTTTTAAATTCTCCGGATGAACTACGCAGAGGGCTTACGAGAGTTCGTAGCAAATAATAATTATAAAAAAGTAAAACCTCTGTGTCCTCAGAGGCTTTACTTTTTTATTAAGTTACATAAGTTTTGAACGGATCGTTATTAAAATACTCAGGTGCATTCTTTCCTTCAAATGGTCCTATTGGTGGATCTGATTCCAGTATCAGTGAAATTTCATTGTCCAGTTTCACATGCTCAATTATTGGAGCAGTATATACCCGTTTTGTTTTATCTGTTGATTTCATATCGTTGGATGTATTAGTTTATTATTACCTTCTTTGTTATGTTCTTTCCAGCTAAGGTTACCTTTACCAGATAAACTCCCGGGATGAATTTCTTTTCTACCACGGTAACTGTTCCTGTTGTCGTCACGTTTGTCAGCACTTGACCTATGGCATTGCAAACCGTGACATTACCTTCACCGATAGCATCTTTCCTGTTGATTGTAATCTGACCATCCTGATTCTTGTATATGAATATCGATTCACTGGCCGTTGCAGCAGTATTACCAATGCCGGTTGTAACCGAATTTGATTTAAACACTATGGTGAAACGGGTAGAAGTACTCACCTTTTCCGAAATAAAGCTATAGTTATTCCCAATTTTCAGCTCATTTTCTGTACCCAACTGATTATCCTTCAATATAATTTTAGTGTCCAAATCAAAGTCACTTATCTCTGTAGCTTTGATGGTAAATGTGTTATTTTCACCGGTTGTAAACCCCAGGGGTAACTCTTCGATATAACTTACATTATTCAACCCATTGATTACAACTTTTTCATTTCCGGCAAATGTGTATATTTCAGGAATTTTAGCATTATCATTTGACATTTTTTCCGCATCAAAACGATCAAAACCATTAGACGCATTTGGGTTGAAATAGACAATTGCTTCATCGGAATTTATTCCATTAGATACTTGTAAACGCAATAATTGTTGTGCTACAGTTGATACTGAAGCAACTTTTAATCGGTTTGTTGAAATGCTTTGATCCTGATGTGCTCGCATGGTATTATCAAAGGCAAGTGTACCCGAAGTTTGACCGGATGCCACTCGTGTCCAGAATGCCTGCATAGGTGGAATATAACCTGTTACAGCGGTCGTTCCACCACTGAAATTCGTTGTTCCGATTCCACTCCCCGATCCAGTTGCAATAAATGTATCAAAAACATATGTCGCGCTTGGGTTTTTTGTTCGATACCACATAGTTGGTTCCATATTGGTTGTCCCAGTATTTGTTGTTGCAACAGCAGATGCCCAGTTTAGATAGGAAGGATATGGATTACCTACCAGGTTAAAACCTGTGGAGACTGTTCCGGTGCGGGTTAAAGTTGATGATAAAATTGTGAGTGCTCCGGTGTTTAATGTACCACCTGTAAAATTAATATTCCCGTTTGCAGTCATATTTGCCACATAGCCCCTTGTAACACCAAAATTACCGGAACCGCTAATCACATTCCAAAGTAAAGTCCCGGAATTTGCTTCTGTATAATTCCAAAGGCTTCCTGCTCCAGTGACAATACTTGTTGGTGCTGAAGCAACAGGACTTGATATATACCAGTTTCTGCCTGTCGTCAAATATTGCTGAACATTCGTTGTACCTCCTACAGTATTTACGGTTGTTCCATTATCAACAAAAGTTCCGGTACCATTCGTATTATCACTATTAATATTGACATTTTTAATCGTCAATGTTGCTCCTGTTGGATTCGTTAACTTTGCTCCTGCATTAATTGTTAATAACGAACTTACTGTCAAAGTTGTTGGCAACGTAACACCTGCATTATTTGCTATTACCAGATTATTGAGAGTATTTGTAGCTATATTTGAAATTGTTTGAGCAGCTGTTCCTCCATAAACCAAAGTCCCGGATGTAGCATCAATTGTTCCAGCGCCTGTGGTTGAACCGTTAAGGACAAAAGTGTTTGCACCTGTGCTTAAGTTACCGGTTACAGTAACATCTCCATTAACAGTAAGTGTATTGATTCCCGCAGTACTCGTTAAAGCTCCGGCGACATTTAAGGTCTTACAATTTGCAGCTGCAGAATTAATTGTGACTGTAACCCCCGAAGGTATTAAAACATCGTCTGTAATAGTAGGGACCAAATTAGTTACCCAGGTTGATGGGGTATTCCAGTCTCCATTAGAAACTGCAATCGGAGTGGTATTAAGATTTGGCTGAGTACCTTGTACAAATGCATTTGTTGTTCCAATATTTACATCCAACGGAGTACTTATACCTGCAACAAATTGAGCCAATTTGGTTCCATAATAAGGATTAGTAACTACACTCGGATTAAAAGCGATACCCGGATTTGAATTTACAGGAAAAGGAACACTACTCGTTAGAATAAAGTGTGTAAGTAAAGTTCCGGGTGATACTTTTGAAATTATAGTGCCTTGCCCTGCGGTAAGCAAGGGAAAGATTAATTTCACTTCCGTTTGACTCCCAATTATGGTGTTATCATTTGGATTTGCAGTACAACGCTGAGCAACTACCAGGCCTGAACTTGTATCAACATCCGACACTCCGAGCGTACCGCCAGCATATATGGATGAATTAACCATAAATCCAAATTGCAAACTGGCTAATTCAAATGTTTTTGAAGGGATATCAGTATCCAGCAGATAAAAATCAAATTCTAACACTCTGTCAGAAGTTTGATGAATATTCTGAATCGTCAGTGTAAAAGTGTTTTGAGCATGCAAGCCTGAGAAGGTTAATAGCATTAAAATTAATGCTATAGCTCTTGTTGTTTTTGCTAAAAGTTTTTTCATATTAATATTTTTAATTATTTAATCTATTTTTTTTACTTTAAATTCAAATGATTCATTTTACTATATTTGCTTATTGCAATAGTACCTTTTTTGTAATGACGTTATCATTCATTATTATTTTCACAAAATAAATTCCAATTTATTATTCGCAGTCTGAACCAGATTTTGAACTGTTATTGAAAAACTATCTACTACAAGAGGAGCAAATCTTATTCTGTTTTCGGCATATATAGTAGAAAATGAAAATAGCAATGTTAGTAAAGCCAATGCTTTTAATAAATGTTCTCATAATAACTGTTTTATATAATTATTTGACAAGACTAAATCCATAAAATGATAATCCATAATTACATGTACATTCTATTTAAAAATCAAGGATGTGAAGTCCCAACATAATTTTGACTATTGTTTACTAAAATAGAATATTGTCCGGAATCAATAACTCCTGATCCAACAACATCAGTTGGAAGATAACCTGTAGCATAATTATATGCATCATTAATAACCAGAACGAAATCTCCGGTATCCACAACTCCATCCTGATTTACGTCACCGCCATAAATTAAGTTATGGCCATCAATTGAAAGTCCGAGATTGGCTCCATATACATTTGCAGTAGTTCCAAAAGATTGATTAATTGTGCTGCCTGCAAATGGAATAGCTGTAGCAGTAGTTGTCTCAATACTATTACGGTGTTTGATAGTTATGAAGTACGACCCATTGTAAATTGCCGGAATAATTACACTGGCAGTCCCGGTAGTACTTAGCGAAACGTCAGCTACACTATAAACGATAGTGGCATAAGAAGTTGAACTATGCAATTCTACCGTGATATGATCCGCAACACCTGCAGCCCAATGTGGACCAAAAGCATCCATTGACTGACGCATTGTGCCTAATCCGTTGTATAAACCCTGCAACATTACTGAAGTGAGGTTTAACGTCCTGTTTACCAAAATAGATTCATAGGCACCTAAAGTTGGATTAGTTACATTCCGGATTGTACCAATAATATCTGAAGTTATCCCGGTAACAGGTTTCCCTGCTGCAATTGCAGGTGAACTTACTTGCAAAGTCAAATCAGGAGTAGCAGTATTTGGAGATGTAAACAAAGGATCAACACTGATAGAATTTGCATCTTGCAACGAACCTGTTTTCCAGGCTGACAAATTTGCATAATCTGTTGTGGCAATATGTCCTAGAGTAGTTCCGGATACGTAATAATCATTATAATTAGCTGTTAATAAAGTTGTCGGTACAGAATAGATAGCATAGTTTAAACTTGTACCACCTGTTCTTGTATTAACCAGAATATTATTATTAACATTATAAGTCCCGGCAACATTCCTTTGGAAAGCATAAGTCGTACCTCCGGTTGCTGTTCCATTTATGTTGATTGTATTATAATAAAACCCAGTTGTTCCATATGTTGAAGTTTCCTGGAATCCATAGATGGTTGCTGTTGTTGAAGCACCTCCATTTAAAGAAATTACATTATTTGAAAATTCGTTCGTAAATGTATTCGCGTTATTAAAATAATTATAAATCCCATAAATAGTTATCCCTATATTTGCAGAAGTACCAATATTATAAATTGAATTTTTTCTTACCAGATTACTATATGTTTTCATTCCATAAAAGACTGGAGTACCTAATGCATTTGTCAGTGTTATATTAGCTATCGTGTTATTATCCAACGCACAAGGGTAAAGTACATAATTGTAGGTTTGATTTATTCCGGCAGAAGCTCCTGTACCTGCAATTTGGATAGAATTTGCTGTAGTTGGACTCCCAATCATATTTCCAATTAAATTAACCGATCCATACGATCCATTATTAATTCCATAGAAAACAGGACCTATAGTGTTCGTCATGTTGATGTTTTGAATTGTATTTCCCTGAACTGTAGTAGGTATACCAGTTGAATTGGACAAATTAATACCTGCAAATTGGACAAATCCTGAAATTGTAAATGGAACTGATCCTCCACATAACGGTGCAGAACCACCAATATAATTACCGGATATTAAATGATTATTCGAATTTGTCAGATAAATGCCTGTATAAGCTCCGGCTGCTATTTTTCCACTTTCACAATAAAAACTGTTTCCTGTAATATTGCAACCACTGGCAACATTTAAAAGATACACACCGTAAGAATTAATATTTATTTGATTGTAGAGATTATTGTTACTGATAGTGGCAGTGTTAGTGGCAGTGTTTGAATAAATACCTATTGTTGGTGATCCAACAGTTCCACCCCTGGCATCCCGGATATCATTTTGATTAACGGTTGCAATATTGATACCCGTACCGAATGTAATAGCCCCACTGGAAGTTGAATTACTTTCGATATAACAATTACGAATCGTATCATTTTGAGAATTATTGTTGTATTGAATTACCGGACCGGCACTT
>Ga0302207_1000745_pt1 | contig 12859 bp, 8 predicted proteins | sample II_Fen_E2_2_FD_198792 | JGI IMG/M metagenome (GOLD analysis project Ga0302207, IMG submission 198792) | Peat permafrost microbial communities from Stordalen Mire near Abisko, Sweden - II_Fen_E2_2 | ecosystem: Environmental > Terrestrial > Soil > Wetlands > Permafrost | place: Sweden: Abisko...
AATTTACATCTTCAAAATTTACAACAAATGACTCAATTTACGAACATAAACAATAACCTAATTATAAGATACTTACGAAACGACCTCTCCGAAGCGGAGAAATTACAGGTTATTTCGTGGCTAGAAGCCGATCAGCAAAATGTAGAATTTTTATTGGGATTAAAAGAAGCTTATCTGGTTTCTCGTTGGCAAACTGTAAAAGAAAGTGCCGATGTGGATAATGAATGGGAGAAAATACATTCAAAAATTAGTTTAGAACAAGACTCTAAACAGATTTCGAAAAGGAAATTCATTTTTCAATTTGCCCGCTATGCAGCAATAATTTTACTCGCTTTCGGTTTCGGTTTTTTGGGAAACCATTATTATGATGTAATAAAATCACATGATACTACTTTTTCAACTGGTTTGGGTCGCAGTTCGGTTGTAATTTTAAACGATGGAAGTAAAGTAACCTTAAACGCAAAGACAACATTGAAATATAGTAACAATAAATCAAATGCCCGTGAAGTGACATTGAATGGAGAAGCAGTATTTGACATTAAAAAAGATCATGGCAAACCATTTTATGTCAACACTTCATATTATAAAATAAAAGTATTAGGGACGCTATTTAACGTTTCGACTTACGATAACGACGATTATGTGTCTACCACTTTGATGAGAGGGATTGTTCAGATTGTTGACAATAAATCAAATAAAATTCTTACAGAATTAAAAGTAGGTGAACGATTTTATTTAGATAAAAAAACAGGTAATTATTCGATAAACATGCAAAAAGATTTAAACGACGATTTTGGCTGGTACAATGGCAATTTGTGTTTTAACGATATCTTGCTCAATGATTTAACAAATAAATTAGAAAGAGAATTTGGATATGCTTTTGAAATAAAAAATCACAATGTTCAAACCTATAGATACAAGGCGAATATTGAAAAAGAAAGTTTAGAAAATATAATGAAATATATTTCGATGGTAACCCCGGATGTCCATTATAAAATCAATGAAAAAGCAAAGAAAATTCTGATATATTGAAAAAAAAACGAATTTATTATAAGTATATCATCCACTTTAATACTCTTTTAAATTTATAGGCATTATTAATAACCTTTTTAATTAAAATCAAAATAATAATATGAAGAAAAATCACAAGTTCTTAGTACGACAAATTTTGTCGAAGTCAAAAGCATTAGTTATAATGCTCCTGTTTTTTCATACTGTTCTAAGCTATGGGCAGCAACAAAAGATAAATATCAGTCTAAAGTCAGCTACAGTTTCAACATTAATTAAAGAAATTGAAAAACAATCCGGATTAACTTTTTTTTACCACATAGAAGATATTGACTTGAATCAAAAAATCACAGTAAATATTCAACACAAACCTCTTACAGAAATATTAAAAGTTATTTCCAGTCAAACAAACCTTAGTTGGAAAATAGAAAATAATCAGATTCTGCTTTATAAAAATGCTCAGTCTTCCAAATCACAAACTATCGGTTTGATTAACTTGAGAGGGGTTGTAAAAGATGAGAGTGGTATCAACTTACCAGGTGCCACAGTTTCTATAAAAGGAAAATCAATTGGTACAACCACGGATCAAAATGGTATTTTCTCAATTAACAATGTTCAGGAAAATGTTGTATTAGTGTTTTCATTTGTTGGTTTGAAAACGCAAGAAGTTGCAGTAAAAGGGAAAACAGTAATTAATGTCGTTTTAGCTGACAATACTATTAAGCTTAACGAAGTAGTGACAATTGGATATGGAACAGTTCGCAAAAAAGACCTCACAGGAGCAGTATCTGTTGTGACATCGAAAGAATTTGAATCCAGACCTACTGCTAATATTGGAGATGCTCTCGAAGGCAAGATTGCTGGTGTTCAAATCAGCAAACCATCCGGTCAACCCCAAGCCGGTTATAATATTACCATACGCGGCATCTCAACAATCACAGCTGGAAGTGATCCTCTTTTTATTGTTGATGGCGTTCCTACTACTTCAATTAACCAAATTGAACCAACTGACATTGCCAGCATCTCAATTTTGAAAGATGCCTCAGCTGCTGCAATATATGGTGCTTCCGGTGCAAATGGAGTTGTTCTGATTACAACAAAACGTGGTGCCAATAATGAAACCAAAGTGAGCTTTAATACTTACTACGGTGTTGCCAATGTGGGAAAAACAATGGATGTTTTGAACGCTGGTCAATATAAAGATTTAATGACTGAAATGGGTTATAACACAGATTGGTCGCTATACAACAATAATACAAATTGGCAAAACCAAGTTTTCCGAACAGGATTATCTAAAAGCTACCAATTAGGGATTTCCGGAGGTAATGAAAAAACGAGTTTCTACTTATCTGGATCATACTTCAAACAAGAAGGTGTTATAATTGCGAACAGCATGGAAAAATATAGTTTCAGGGTTAATCTTGACCATAAAGTCAGCAATTTTTTGAAGGTCGGTACAAGTATCTCTTACAACAAATGGACAGATGTATCTGTCGGTGAAGGTGGTAGATGGTCAATGGGAAATAGTTTCCTTACAGCTTCACCAGTTCTCGGTATTTACAATACAGATGGAACTTTTACTGCTGACCCATTCTTAGCCGATCTTGAAAATCCGGTTGCTGGTTTAACCGCTGATGATCATGGATATAACAACTACCGTTTTAATGGAAATGTTTATGCTGAATTGTCGCTATCAAAAGATCTGAAATTTAAAAGTATGTTAGGTATAGAGGAAAATAATGACTCTTATCATTCATGGATTGACCCTTTAAGGACACGTCAAGGACGTATTTATCAGGGGATTGCTAAATATAATAGTTCTGTCAACTTTTATTGGATAAGTGAAAATACTCTCAACTATAATAAAGTAATTGGAAGGCACACTTTTGGTGGATTGGCTGGTTTTGTAGCCTCAAAAATCAATGGCGAAAGTTCTGGGATTACCGGTAAAAATTTTGGTAGCTCAGCTGTTCATACCGTTAATGCCGGTACTGAAATAAGTGCCACTTACTCTGAAATGGCAAAAACCAATAAATCTTTTCTCGGTCGTATAAATTATGCTTACGACGACAAATACCTTTTAACAGCAAACTTTCGAGCTGATGGGTCATCTGTTTTTGGGGAAAATCATAAATGGGGCTATTTCCCTTCTTTTTCAACAGGCTGGCGAATATCGAAAGAAGCTTTCTGGAATGAAAATAATATAGTAAATGATTTAAAAATAAGAGCTGGTTGGGGTGAAGTTGGAAACGATCAGATTGGCAATTACGCCTCATGGGGTGTTGTTAGTCCAAGTGCAAATTATGTTATTGGCGGCGTCCAGGTTCCTGGAACTGCACTTACTCAAATGGAGAATGCTGATTTAAGATGGGAAAAAACAGCTCAAACTAATTTAGGTATTGATGCTTATTTTTTAAAAAATCGCATTTCTTTCTCTGCTGATTATTACATTAAAAACACCAACGACATGTTGTTAAATGCACCCATTCCGATGAGCGTAGGAATGGGTTGGAATACTAGTATTGCTACAAAGAACATTGGTTCTATGACAAATAAAGGATTGGAATTTCAGGTTAGCTCAAAAAACCTTACGGGAGTATTAAAATGGTCAACTGATTTTAATATTTCATTCAACCGTAGTAAAATTACTAAGCTAGAACAAGGAGTGCCAATTTTGGGTGGATTTATTGATAATCGATCAGCTTCAACTATTGCAGAAGTTGGTCAACCTTTAGGCACATTCTATGGATATGTTTCAGAAGGTGTTAATCCTCAGACTGGAAACATGAAATACAAAGACTTAGATAATTCTGGAGATTTAAGCGATGGGGATAAAACCATTATTGGACATGCCAGTCCTGATTTCACTTATGGATTAACAAATAGCTTCAACTACAAAGGATTTACCTTCTCTTTCTTTTTTCAGGGTGTTCAAGGAAATCAAATTTTAAATGCAAGCCGCATTGTAACAGAAGGAATGTATTATCCTGTAAACCAATTATCTACAGTTTTATCCCGTTGGGAAAAACCGGGAGATATTACCAACATGCCTAAATCTGATCCAGGCAATTTGAATCACAACTCTGATGTATCATCACGGTATATCGAAGATGGTTCTTACTTGCGATTAAAATCAACCACACTTGGTTACGATTTACCAAAGTTTATTAGCAACATGTTGAAAGTTGAAAAACTACACATTTATGTTACCGCTGAGAATCTCTTGACATTTACTAAATACAGTGGTTATGATCCCGAAGTAAGTGCTTATGGAGTTGGTCTTTCTCAAGGAGTTGATTTTGGATCATATCCTCAATCCCGAAGCTTCATATTTGGCCTTAATGTCAATTTTTAATCCCTTAAATTCAAATAAATATGAAAAAATTAAATTATATAGTAAGAATATTGAGCTTAACGTTGTTTATTGCATTTGCAAATTCTTGTAGTAAGGATTTTCTTAATTTAAGCCCAACAACAAATACAAATAGTGGTAATGCATATAACACTGTCAAAGACCTGAATAATGCAATTGTAGGTGTATACAATGCCTTTTACCAAGAATATTATCAGTGGGACTTTATTTTACTGGGCGACATGCGTTCTGACAATGCCTATGCTGGTGGTGGTCAAGATATAGCTACTACGCCTTATGATAACTTAACTATTCAGGCAGGGAATACACGTATGGAATTCGATTGGGCACAATTGTATTTGGGAATAGGTCGTTGTAACATTATTCTTGATAAAGTAAATAATGTAACTGATCCGGAAATGGATAAGAATAACAATAGACAAAACATTATAGGTCAGGCAAGTTTTCTACGTGCATTTCATTACTATCAACTTGTAAAAACGTTTGGTGGTGTCCCTCTCGAATTACACTCAAATAGCACTGACCCAAATAAAACAAATCTTCCACGTTCTTCTGAAAAAGAGGTCTATGATCAGATTGTGAAAGATTTGGAAGTTGCAATAGCTAATCTACCTGATTCTTATTCGGATGACAATACAGTAAACAAAGTAAAAGCCACAAAAGGTGCAGCTAATGCTTTGATGGCAAAAATTTGGGCTCAAAGAGCTGATCGCGACTATTCAAAAGTTATTAGCTATTGTAATGCTGTTATAAACAGTCCGGCTGGTTACACTTTAATGCCTAATTATGCAAGCCTTTTTGATGGTGATCATTATATGAATGATGAGTCTATTCTCGAAATAGCATTCAAAACCGACCCAAATTGGATTACTTCCAATTGGGGAACTGCTTTGATTAATGAAGTTGGAGATGGTTTCCAAAATTACTGTGTACCATCAAAAGACCTGGTAAATTTATATAATTCTCAAAATGATATAACTCGAAAAAATGCAAATATCCTTTTCAGAACAGATAATTTGTATGCAGATGAAAACTGGAACCCTTGCAATGACCCAGCAACTACTGTTCCTTATGACTTCAAAGAAAAGCACCCAAACGGGTGGAACGGTGGCGATCATTACTATTTGTTGAGACTCGCTGATATCATATTACTTAAAGCCGAAGCTCTAAATGAAACTAATGCTTTGAGTGAAGCAATCACAAATGTAAATCTTATTCGTAATCGAGTTGGATTACCTAATATTTCTTCGACCACAAAAGAAGATATGAGAACTAAAATTCTTGACGAGAGAAGAATGGAACTTGCATTTGAAGGTCATCGTTTCGACGATTTAGTTCGTAATAACGTTTTTATTTCAACGATGAATAATCTGAAAGAATACAAATATACCTGCAATGACGGTATTCCAAGCGATCCTATTCTGATAAATTATAATGCAACAAAAGAAAAGGAATTATGTCCAATACCTCAAAATGAGCGTGATAGAAATTCAAACCTCACCCAAAATCCAGGTTATTAATATATATAAAAAAGTTCCTGTTCAATCAAAAGAACAGGATCTTTTTTCTGATACCAGTAAAACACACATTTAATATGAGAACTCAAAACTGGATTAAAAACAAAGTCTTAATATTTATTTTGCTTTTAGTGTCCTGTGGAGCGACAAACACAACTAATGTTACTCCTCAGTTAACAACACATGGAATTATACCATTACCAAAGTCTATTGATTTACCTGATGGTAAACTTCTTTTAAATCAAGATCTTGTTTTTGTAACAAACAGTTTTTTTAGTACTGCCAATCTAGCTGCAAAAAATGTTATAAGTAATACATTAAATACATTTCAAACATCAGAATCAAGTATTTCAGGAAAAATCAATTTCCAATTAATGCAAGATAATACTTTAAAACATGAAGCCTATTCTATTTTAATAGATTCTAATGGTATATTGCTCAAAGCAGGAGATGAAGCAGGAGCATACTGTGCCGTCCAATCACTAAAGCAATATCTATGGAATGTATCAAATGGTTTGAAACAAGCTTCGCTTGATTTACACTTTCTTACCGTGTCTGATGAACCTAAATATTCGTGGAGAGCTTTCCACCTTGATGTTTCGCGTCACATGTTTACAAAAGAGTATTTAATGAAAATAATTGATTGGTTGGCATATTACAAATATAATAAGTTTCACATACATTTCACTGATGATCAAGGATGGCGAATTGAAAGCAAGTCATTTCCGTTGCTAAATTCAGTGGGTTCGTGGCGGTATTTAGATTCTGACGATTCCATTTGGTCATCGGGGTCAGGTGATCCAAATTATGCCATTAATCCCCGATTCCTAAAAAAAGTCAATGGTAGAACTATGTATGGTGGATATTATACCCAAACTGATATTGCTGATATTGTTTCCTATGCAAAGAATCATTTTATAGAGATTATACCTGAAATTGATATGCCAGGTCACATGACAGCCGCTATTGAGGCTTACCCAATGCTTTCTTGTACTGGAGTATTTGGAATGAATGGTTCTTATTCATACCCAATTTGTCCGTGTAGTCAAAATGTAAATGATTTTGTCTATCAAATTTGGGATGAAGTTACGCCCCTGTTTCCTTCAAATTATGTACACATTGGAGCAGATGAAGTCGTCAAAACAACTTGGGGTGTATCAAATGATTGTAAAAACTACATGACTTTACATAACATATCGGATACCACTGCTCTTCAAAGTTTTTTTGTAAAAAATTTACAAACTCATTTGGAAGCTAAAGGAAAAACCGTTGTGGCATGGGATGATGTAACTGTTGAGCCAGACCATGGAACAACTTTAAGTTTTAATTCCAAGCTCAAAATTATGTATTGGCGCGATTGGATGACGACTGCACCAACAATAGCAGCAGCAAACGGTAATGATATTATTTACGCCAATTGGGATTTGTTTTACTTTAGTGGTAGCGAAAATTCTCAAGCTCAATTATCAAAGCTGCTAGAATATGATATAACAAAGGCATATCCACCTAATGTGAGTAGCAAAGTTATTGGATTTCAAGGCTGCGTTTGGACAGAACGAATCCCTTCAGAAAAAGTTTTGGAATCGTTAATATTCCCTCGTATTCAAGCCTTATCTGAAGTCAATTGGTCAACTAGTAAAAGTTTATACTCATTCAATACGAGGCTTGAACCGCATAAAAAATATCTAAAATCATTAGGAGTAAATTGGGTTGATCCTAAATAATAGAAGAAACTCTTTCAAGTGAAACAATTAAATTTTAGTACAAATATTTATCAACGACTGAAAATGAAATTTAAAATACTGTGCATTTTATTAGTATTTACAGGAATATCCTATTCTTCAAATATATGCCTGATTCCCCAACCCAAAGAACTGAAAATATTAAAAGGAAATTTTACATTAACAAATAAGACTTCAATAAATATTTCCACTATTTCTCTTACAAATGAAGCTAAATTGCTTAAAAAACTACTTCAACCAGCCACTGGTTTTGATTTTACAGTTCTAAAAGCAAATGAGAGTTCTAAGATATATCTTAAATTAGCTAAGCCGTCTGAGAGTTTTGCTCATGAAGCATATAAATTGGACGTAAGAACAAAGGAAATTGAAATTACAGCTGCTGATTCTTCAGGTTTTTTTAATGCTTTTCAAACTTTGCTGCAATTATTGCCTTCTGAGATTTATGGCAATAAGGTTGTAAAAAGCAAAGTCTGGAGAATCCGGAATATTCAAATTGAGGATAAGCCCACATATTCCTGGCGCGGTGCAATGTTGGATGTGTCTCGTCAATTTTATGATATAAACTATCTAAAAAAATACATTAACTGGATGGCAGTTCATAAGCTTAATGTGTTTCACCTTCACCTTACTGATGACGAAGGTTGGAGAATTGAGATAAAAGCGTATCCAAAACTAACTAAAGTTGGTGCCTGGCGTGGTCCAAACGAAGCACTTCAACCGGCTCATGGTTCCGGGAATAAAAGATATGGAGGTTTTTACACGCAATCCGAACTAAAAGAATTGGTTCAATATGCCGCAGAGCGAAACATCCAAATTTTACCCGAAATTGATGTTCCGGGTCATAGTAAATCAGTTGCTGTATCTTATCCTGAAATTCTTTGCGATGGCAATGATACAACTAAAAGTGTGCAAGGAGTGAGCAATAATGTTTGGTGTGCAGGCAAAGATTATAATTTTGAAATGTTAGACACAATTATTGGAGAAGTTGCGACCATTTTCCCGATGAAATACATTCATATTGGAGGTGATGAAGTTAATTTTAAAGCTTGGGAGCATTGCAGTTTTTGTAAAAAGCGAATGGACGAAAATCACTATACAAAACCAACTGAATTGCAGAATTATTTTATTTCCAAAATTGAAAAAATCGTAGAAAAACATGGAAAATTAATGATGGGTTGGAACGAAATATTAGAAAACTCAACATTGGATAAAAAGACGGCTGTAATGGTTTGGACTTCAAGTGATGAAGTTGAAGCATCGGTTCAAAAACATCATCCGGTCATTATAAGTCCCGCAAGCTATTTCTATCTCGATATGACTCAGGGGATTGGTGAAAGAGGACACAATTGGGCTTCGATTATACCTTTGGAACGTCTTTATTCATTTAAACTTCCAACAGATTCTTTAGCCAATAGATTTGTTTTAGGAATACAAGGCAATTTATGGTCGGAATATTTAGATAAGCCAGCTTACCAAACTGAATATCAATTATATCCTCGTCTTTGTGCATTATCGGAATTGGCCTGGTCAGGAAACAAATCAACTTTTAGTGATTTTGAGGAAAGATTAAACAAAAGTCATTACGATAGATTATTCTCAATGGGAATTCATTTTAGAGTGCCTCCTCCCGAGGTTAAAATTGTGAGTGGAAAAATGCAATACTTTAAAACACTGACTAATTCAAAAATTGTATTCACGAACGATAGTACCATTCCGACAAAAAATTCAAGTATTTTACTCAATGATGAAAATGTAAAATCGATAGCAAGTAATCCGAATAATATTTTACTCAGAACATGCTTTAAGGACTCATTATTAAGCCCAACTGTTTCAATAGTTAATGATACTGTTGGTTTTTGGGATCCTGAATTATTAAGGAAATCTCCAACAAAAATAATCAGTTTAGCTATTCATCCAGAAATGATTTCTGATAGTTTAAGCAATTTGCTAATTATCAAATACATGTACGGTTCAGCTGAAATTTCAATAAAGAAAATTGATATATTTAGAGACGATTCTTTAATTTACGAAAAGGGTTATGACAAACCCTTCCTATTATTTTCTCATCAGCCCCAAATAGAACTTTCATTGCCTGAGAAATGCTTTTCAAAGACTGGGAATTACAGAATTGATGTTGAATCAATTGGCAAAAATGAAGTTGATTCATACGGAGTTATTTTAGTAAAGAATTCAAACTTTTAAAAAGAAATACTTTTACTGATATTTCGGTTAACTGTTTAACAACTAGGTTATTTCATGAAGAAATTTATTTTTTTATTCATATTCGCAGTGTCTTTATCCGTTACTGCTCAAACAGCTTTACCTTTTAGGGTGATGACTTACAATTTACGTTTCGGAGAATTGGCATCGCTTGAAAGTTTGGCTGCTTACATCCGGAAGATTAATCCCGATATCGTGGCTTTACAAGAGGTTGATTCCAAAACAAACAGGGAACTTGCTCCGCTTCAAAATGGCAAAGATTTTATAAGTACATTGGCCTTTTATACAGGGTTATTTGGAATTTACGGCAAAACAATTGAATTCAGCAATGGATATTATGGCATCGGAATACTTTCTAAATATCCCATAATCGCATCTGAACGTGTGATGCTCCCTAATCCGGATCCCCGGGGCGAAGACCGAGCCCTACTGATTTCCACTATTGATTTGCCTGATAACCGGCAGCTCATTTTTGCCTGTACGCATCTTGATTTAACTGCCGACAAAAGAAAAGTAGAAATGACTGCCATCAAGGACCATTTTAAAAATAAAAAGGGTATTTATATCCTTGCCGGAGATTTTAATACTACTCCTTTAGAAGGCGAAGTTGCTAAATACCTCCCAAATTGGAAAGATGCACTTCCACTTGAGTTTACTTTTCCGGCAAAAAATCCAGAGGAAAAAATCGATTACATTTTATACGATAATCCCCAGAAAGTTAAGGTAGTTGATGCTTTTGTGGATCGGTCATCGAAATTGTCAGATCATCTTCCGGGTATTGCCAATTTTAAAATAACATTTTGAAAAATAACAACCATTTAATTTTAAAATAATGAAACGATTATCAATTATCATACTAAGTACATTTCTGGCAGTTGGGTTAAATGCACAATCAAAAGACTCGTTGGTGCTCAAAATGGATTCTGCTCAATATCAAAAAGCCGAAGAAAAATTTCTTCTCAAGCGTCAACAAGAAGAAAGAATTAAAGACTGGGCAAAATTTTTCCGGTATGAGGCGAGCAACAAACAGGAAATTGCACCACCAAAAGTTATTTTTATGGGCAATTCAATTACTGAAGGTTGGGTGAGAGACCAGCCGGATTTTTTCAAAGCTCATGATTTCATTGGTCGAGGCATAAGTGGACAAACCAGCGCAGAGATGTTAATCCGTTTTCGATCAGATGTTATTCTGCTTAAACCTAAGACTGTTGTCATTAATGCCGGAACAAATGATATTGCACAAAATAACGGCACTATAACATTGGAACATATTCTTCAAAATATTATTTCGATGTGTGAACTGGCTAAAATGAATCACATTAGGCCCATTCTTAGCTCAGTATTGCCCGCTGATCATTTCTGGTGGAACGAAACTTTGAAACCAGCTCAGGATATTGTTACTTTGAACGGAATGATTCGGGATTATGCATTTAAAAATAGAATTGTTTACGTGGACTACTATAGTTTTTTAGTAGATAAAAATGGAGGTCTAGACCAAAAATACTCTGAAGATGGAGTTCATCCGAATTTAACCGGATACGGTGTTATGGAAACTATTATTCTTAAAGTATTGCGCTAATCAGCACTTATATGAAACAAATAAATTCTCGATTACTATCCTTGGACGTAATGCGTGGTATTACCATTGCAGGAATGATATTAGTGAATAATCCCGGTAGTGAACATTGCATTTATGTTCCGCTTGAACATTCACTTTGGAATGGAATAACTCCAACCGACTTGGTTTTTCCATTTTTTATCTTTATCATGGGTGCATCCATGTTTCTTTCGTATAAAAAATTCGATTTTAAATTCACCCGACAAACGTTTACCAAATTGCTTCGTCGGTCGGTGTTACTGTTTTTTATTGGCTTGGCTCTAAATTGGCTTGGACATTCGTACGGAACTTTCAATGAACTTCACAGCTCAAGTTTATCTTTTGCTGATAAATTATGGCAAGCTACTACTGATTTTGAAAATGTACGAATTTTGGGCGTATTACAACGATTGGCGCTGGTATCTTTCTTTGGCTCGCTCATTGTTTTACTGGTAAATCCAAAACGAATACCCTGGTTGATTGGGTTTATTCTACTTGCTTATTGGATTATGATAGCTTCAACCAATAGTTTCTTCGAAACAAACGACAGCATTGTAGCTATTATTGACCGCTTTGTGTTGGGAGCTTCGCACATGTACTCCGAAGGACTTATCGATGGGAGCATTATTCATTTTGACCCAGAAGGAGTAATAGGTGTTTTACCAAGCATTGCTCACGTTTTGCTAGGCTTTTTGGCCGGCAAAATGATTGCCGAAACAAAAGATAATAACCTGCGAATTCAAAAAATATTTCTTTTTGGAACCATTATTATGTTTCTAGGCTTCCTGCTCAGTTATGGTTTCCCTATCAATAAAAAAATATGGAGTTCAACTTATGTGTTGGCAACAAGCGGACTGGCCGCACTGCTTTTGGGAGTGCTAATCTGGTTTGTCGACATAAAAGGAAATAAAAGCTGGAGCGTGTTTTTCGAATCGTTTGGCGTAAATCCTATGTTTATTTATGTTGCTGCCTATTTGATGAATATCTTGATTGGGAATATCGTTTTTACGAGTCAGGGGAAATTGGTTTCGGTCTACAGCTATGTTAATGAAGAATGGCTCGCTCCGATTTTTGGTGATTATTTTGGTTCTTTAGTTTATGCACTGTTGTTTGTAGGCATCAGCTGGATGATTGGAAATGTGTTGTACAAAAAGAAAATTTACATTAAGTTATAATGTTCCACCAAACTGTAAGATTAGCGTAGTTAGACAGAACATTCTTTAAATTATTTATCAAACAAAATTATGAGATTAATTATAGAACCTGATTATTCAGGCATATCAACTTGGGTAGCAAATTATATAGCTGCCAGAATCAATGAATTTTCTCCAAGTGCAGATTGCCCTTTTGTTTTGGGTTTGCCAACCGGATCAACTCCACTCGGAACCTATAAAAAACTCAT
>Ga0302207_1000765_pt1 | contig 12659 bp, 11 predicted proteins | sample II_Fen_E2_2_FD_198792 | JGI IMG/M metagenome (GOLD analysis project Ga0302207, IMG submission 198792) | Peat permafrost microbial communities from Stordalen Mire near Abisko, Sweden - II_Fen_E2_2 | ecosystem: Environmental > Terrestrial > Soil > Wetlands > Permafrost | place: Sweden: Abisko...
GTGAATGAATGGGTACAAACAACTCTTTCTTTCTACTTAACGTATTGTAAATGTATAATTTATTTTCCATAATCTAAATGAAAACAAAAGTTTATAATTAAATAAGATAGGTCAGTTACAAGAAGACAATCTGCAGATAATAATTTCTTACTCTTTACTCCTTACCTCTTACTCCTTACCTCTTATTTCTTATTTCTTATTTCTTATCTCTCCTAACTTCCTCACTACTCATTCCTCATTCCTTACCTCTTACCTCTTACCTCTTATTTCTTATCTTACTCTAACTTCCTCACTACTCATTCCTCATTCCTCACTACTCATTCCTCAACTCTCACCTCTCACCTCTTACCTCTTACCTCTTACCTCTTACTCCTCACCTCTTCTTTAAACCATTCCCCGTTGGGTTTTCAAATTTTCGTACGCTTCATTAATCGAACGGAATTTCTCGGTGGCCGATTTTTTTACATCCTCACCCAAATCATTCACCTTATCAGGGTGGTATTTTTTAGCCATATTTCTATATGCTTTTTTTATTTCTTCGTTTGTTGCAGTAGATTCAATCTCGAGCGATTTATACGCCCAATCACGGTCAACAAGCTTCATATAGGGTGCTTTCACCGATTCAAAATCAAGCCGGTCTATTCTGAATATGTTGGAAATGCGTTGTATGGTTGCCATTTCTGACGCAACGACTTCCCCATCGGCATAGGCTATATTAAACAGCAAATGAAGCAATTCTAACTTTGAAGAATAATTCAGGTTCTGACTGATCTGCATGGCAACTTCCGATTCATCAATATCCTGTTCCAGCAGGTTCTTCAAAATATGCAATGCATCCAATGCTCCCTGTTCACCGAAATTGGTTACTAAAAAGCGTTTTACTACTACAAGTTCCGATTTATCAACATGACCGTCAGCTTTCATGATACAAGCCATGAGCACCAACAGGCTCATTTTGAAATCACCTTCTGTGGTCGTGTTTGATGCCATTGAAGTACTTCCCGACAATTGTGTACCATCAAACATTGATCCTAATGTAAACCCGATTAATGCGCCTATAGGTCCGCCAAATGCCCAACCCAGGCCTCCGCCAATCCATTTTCCGAAACTACTCATAAAGACTTTATTTGAAATGATTTTAGGGGTACAAAGATACAAAAAAAATGTACCAATGTGCCAATTATTAAACTTCCAATGTATCAATTGATGGTTCAAAACATAAATACATTCTTTATTGGGGAGAACAAACATAGATGTTTTAAACTTTGCGGATTGTTATTTTTGATTTGAAAACTGTACTTTTGTATGCACATTGGTTCGATCACACGTGTTTTACGAAAAGCGATTAAAAGGGAATGCATTGAAAACCGGCAATAGCCCCACTGCCGTAAACTCAATAACGTTTTGAACAAAACTTTTATGTTTTTGATTTTCTGAACCAATGTGAATGTGTTTAACAAAGAAGTAAGTAGTAGCCCTGCCATGCATGCATAGTTTTTAATGCATTTGAGGAACAGAGCTAAAACCAACATAGCACATTAACTGCAATGTTGATTTTTCTTTTCTTATCAGCTATTTGGGTAATTATTTTACAAACAGATTGTATGCCGGTCTTTTCATTTCACCACTTATATTCGAAAATAAAACTTCCATACTTGTGGTTGTTATTTCTGCCCGGGATAATGAATGCCCAAAACAAACTACCTGCTGATACAACTAAAATTCATGCAATTCACGAAGTAACCGTTACTGAGAAATTTATGAGTTCTGAAGTCCGTTCAACTTCCCCCTTACAGATTCTAACATCAAAAAGTATCGAAGAACTCAACGCGATGCAGGTATCCGACGCTGTGAAATACTTTTCGGGAGTCACTGTGAAAGACTATGGAGGAATAGGTGGATTGAAAACTATTTCAGTGCGTAGCCTTGGAGGGAATCATACTGCAGTGAGTTACGATGGCATTACCCTAACCGATAGTCAAACAGGACAAATTGATTTAGGGAGGTTCTCTCTCGACAATGTAGACATGATTTCACTCAGTAACGGGCAAGGCGACAATATTTTTCAACCCGCCAGGCTCTTTGCTTCGGCATCGGTGTTGAATATACGGACATTAACACCTGTATTCGTAAATGATAAACGTATAAACGGAAAAGCATCCCTGAAGGCTGGCTCATTCGGGTTGGTTAATCCATCACTCTGGCTGGAAGGCAAGATAAGCCGGTTGATTTCATCTACTTTCAATGTAGAATGGTTATCGGCCGATGGGAAATATCCGTACGTGTTGCATTACGGACCTTCATTGAACGACTCAACTTCAAAGGAAACCCGTCAGAATACTGATGTTCACAATCTACGTCTGGAGGGTGAGTTGTACACCACCTTTTCAGATAAAGAATACCTGACCATCAAAGGCTATTTTTATAAGTCGGAACGCGGATTGCCGGGACCGACCATACTCTATAATAACGAGAATTCGTCGAAGCAACGTATTTGGGACAATACCTTTTTCACACAGGTTCATTACGAAAAAGAATTTTCCAAATACTGGGTGTTCCAATCCAATGCAAAATTCAACAGCGGTTATATGCATTATGTCGACCCTACTTATCTGGATACAGATGGTAAACAGGAAAGCACCTACCGCCAATCAGAATATTACGGATCAGCATCTGTCCTTTTTAGAGCAATGGAAAATCTTTCTTTTTCGGCCTCAACCGATGGTGCATTGACAACACTCTCTTCCAACGAGTCAGATTTTGCATTCCCTGAAAGATACTCCTGGCTTTCGGCAGTTGCAGCAAAATATGTAACCAATCAGCTGCTGGCAACAGCGAGTGTATTGTCCACTGTGGTAAATGAAACTGTAAAAAACGGGAATGCCGCTACATACCACAGTCAACTGTCTCCGTATGTAAGCTTTTCGGTTAAACCATTCAAAATGTATGATTTAAGGATACGCATTTTTTACAAGAACATTTTCAGGCTGCCTTCTTTCAATGACTTATACTATTTTCATGTCGGCAATAACAAATTGAACCCTGAAAAAACAAACCAGTTTAATCTTGGACTTACCTACAACCTGTCACTGGCCAACTGGTTACCGTTACTGACCCTGACACTTGATGGATATCACAACGATGTAACGGATAAGATAGTGGCTTATCCAAACAAAGATACTTTTTCGTGGACGACTCTGAATTATGGAAAAGTGGTGATTGACGGCCTTGACCTGACTGCTGAGACGACGTTACAACCGTGGGAAAAAGTGGGTATTCTTTTGGGCTCAAATTACACGTACCAACGAGCCATAAATGTTACCAGTCCAACCGACGGAGGATATAACAACCAGCTGCCATATACACCACGTATATCAGGTTCAGGCAAGGCCGGGATCATTACTCCATGGATCAACATTTCCTATTCGCTGTTGTGGTCGGGACACCGGTATGCCGTGAATCAAAATTATGCCGAAAACCGCTTACCTGCTTACTACGACCATAGCATTTCCTTTAGCAGGAGCTTAGAATACAAAAAACAATTGATCCACTTGAATCTGGAAGTTCTGAATCTGCTAAATACTAATTACGAGATCGTAAAATGGTTTCCCATGCCGGGACGTTCGATTCGAGCAACAGTATCCCTTAAATTTTAATCAAATAACTTCCTGTCGACACTATCGAAATTTGTAATGATATCGTATGAAAACCGGCTGTAATTCTCACCATACGAATTTACAATGTTGATGATACCTGCTCCTGCATTTTCTGCCGCTTCAATACCGACGATCGAATCTTCAAAAATAATGGTTTCTTCAGGAAGCACATCCAGCTTCTTTGCAGCAGCCAAGAATACGTCAGGATGAGGTTTTCCACGGAAGGTACCATTGTTATAAGCAACTTTATCCAACCTGAACCACCGGTTTAACTTCATGTTTTCGAAATAGAAACTTACATTCTCGATCCCTGCAGATGTTGCAATGGTAAATGGAATTTCCTTTCCCTTTAAAAAATCAAACAATTCTTCTGCACCGGGTGCTAGTTTCAAATCGTTGATACAAAGTTGCCGGTAAATGGACTCTTTATCCTGTGTATAATCCGTAATTTCCTTCTCAGTCAGCTGATCTCCAAAAATTCCACGCATAATATCAGGATTTGCCTGTCCGTGAATTTTAACGCGTTTTTCCTCGTCTGTAAGTTGCATGTCATGTTTCTCAAGAAAAATATCAAAAGCAAGATCATGAAAAGCAGTATCCCAAAACAATGTTCCGTTAAAATCAAAAATTGCACCTTTTATCTTTGTCATTTCTTATTTCTTATTTTTAAAATTTATAATTCTCAGGGTTCTGAATTCAAGGGGTTTTCCTTCATTCTGGAAACCGATATAGCCATTTGTAGCAGTCAGTCCCGAAACTGAGTTTTGAAGTATGCCATTGACAAACACCTGTAGCGTCTTGTCCCTGCATATAATTTTCATAGTATTCCATTCTCCCAACGGTTTTTCGTTCGAAGACTGCATTTTTTTAATTGTAAATTTCACTGAATCGGCACATTCTTTTGCCCACAAACCATTCATACAAATAATATCCCCAGCATCGCCCGCCTTCTGTTGAACCTGATAACAGACAGGCCATATGGAGTCTTTTTCCTGAATATGAACCAACACCCCGCTATTTCCGGCTGTTTTCAGCCATCTCCATTCAGTATACAATTCATAATTTGAATACTTCTTTTTAGTTCTTAAATATCCGCTGGAGACACCAGTGATCAGCAAAACACCTTTGTCCATTTTAAAAACTTCAGAAACAGGAATCTTTTTATCTTTTATGACATATGTCCAGCAGGTTTGATCGGATGAGGTAAAAAATGTATGTTCCCTGGATAATTTGTTTGTCTTTTGAGCTATGGAAGGAGTTGATAAAAGCAACGCAAGTACTGTTAAATAAAAAAACAATTTTTTCTCCATGAAATGAATTTTGAAATGAATAAAACCACATAATGATTCTAAGGCTATCAATTGATGCCTCAAAAATAAGAATTAATTCTTAAAACTAAGAATTATAAATAAGAATCATCGTTGTTAAAGTTTTTCAGCAGCTGCTTTATCGAGATAAAATTGAGCGGGTATTGCCTGAGCGTGTATATATGATGCCGGAAAGGTTTCAAAATTAAGTCTCCTGTGAATAATCTGCTTCAACACATCAGCTTTTGATGCCCCTATTATTAAAAATACGACATCATCTGCCTGGTTGATGGTCTGACCGGTAAGGGTAATCCTCTTTTGTTTTGAAACCGGATGAGTAGATACTGTAACGAATCGTTCGGAATGAAGTAGTTCCAGCTCGTTTGGGAAGATAGAGGCTGTGTGACCATCATCACCCATTCCAAGTAATATTAAATCAAATTTCGGATACCCGTTTCGTTTTGGTAATTGGGTTTCAAGGATGTATTGATAGTGCTTTGCTTCTGATATCGGATCAATTTCTCCCTGAATAGGGAAAATGTTTGCATCATGAACTGGTACGTTTTTCAACAGACTCTCGTACGTCATTCCATAGTTACTTTCCGAATTGGTTGGGGGAACACAACGTTCATCCACCCAAAACAACCGTATAAAATGCCATGGAATGGTATCGGCATACTCATTTGCCAATATTTTGAACAACAATTGTGGAGTATTACCACCCGACAAAGCGATATTAAAAGGAAGTGATTTTTTGTTCTTTTCCTTTGCTTTTGTCAGAATTAATTCAGCTACTGCACGGGCAGTTTCCAGAGGTGTCTCGAAAATATGCAAATTCTGATTCATGATTTATAATGTATTGAGTCGTTAAACAATAGGTTTACACTAAAATAAATCAACCCTTTCGGGTAACACGAACTTACCATTTTTCTTTTGAAATATTTTATACGTTTCTTTTCAATCTGTTTTAAACTTTTTAAAAGGTGCCCGCCATTTCAGTTCTTTATTCCCAAAAAGTGCATTGGCCTCTTTTGGCCCCCATGTATTGGCTTCATAAAAATAAAGCGGGATATCCGGATTTTTCTTCCATTCCTGTAGAATCGGATCGACAAATTTCCAGCTTGCTTTTACCGCATCGGCTCGTGCATAAAGAGTGGAATCACCAATCATACAATCCAACAATAACCGTTCGTAGGCTTCTGATATTTTATGATCAGCCAGATCTGAATAATGAAAAGCCATGTTTACATTTTGCACCTTATAACCTGCTCCCGGTATTTTCATTCCAAAATCGACTGCAACCCCGGCATCCGGACTGATCCTAAGGATGATCATGTTGGTCGACTGAGCCATGCACCTTTGCTTAAAGAGCTGATGAGGTGCCGGTTTCAGGTGGATAACCACTTCTGTGACATGCTCTGGCAGACACTTACCGGTCCGGATATAAAAAGGAATATCACCCCAGCGCCAGTTATCAACAAACACTTTCATAGCTATAAAAGTTTCTGTTTTCGAACTTGGCTTAACATCCTTTTCCTGACGGTATCCTTTTTGAATTACATCATCCACCATCGTTTCGATATACTGCCCTCGAACAACATTCTGGGCAACCTCTGTCGGTTTTATAGGACGTAACGCCTGCAATACTTTTACTGTTTCGTTACGGATTGATTCCGAATCAAAAATAGAAGGCGGTTCCATAGCAACCACTGCTAACACCTGCATCAAATGGTTTTGAATCATATCACGCATTGTACCGGATGTATCATAATATCCACCCCGGTTTCCCACTCCAATCTTCTCGGATGCTGTAATTTCTACCCTGTCAACATATTTCCGGTTCCATATCGGTTCGAAAAAACCATTCGAAAAACGGGTAACCATGATGTTTTGAACCGTTTCTTTTCCCAGGTAATGATCAATACGGTAAATCTGGTCCTCATTGAAACCACTGCGAAGCTTTTGATCCAGTTCAACTGCCGAATCGTAACTATATCCAAACGGCTTTTCAACGATGATCCTTTTCCATCCATCAGCTTCGGTATTCAATCCGTTTTGTATTAAATGGGCAGCAACCAGTTCATAAAGAAAAGGAGGTATCGAGAAATAATAAATAATATTTTTTTGAATATCAAGCGTTTCCGAAAGATGATCAATGTATTTTTTTAGAAGTCCAAAATCTTCTTCGGATTGATTATTTACTTTTTGGTAATAAACATGCTCCAAAAAACTCTGGAGTTTATCAGGTTCTCCTTCAACACCTGCCTGAGCAAATTCAAGCATTGATTTTGCCACATCCTTTCGGTTTACTTCTTCATTCTTCTCCTGACTACCGGCACCAATCACCACAAATTGTTCAGGCAATAAATTATCAAGGTATAACTGGAAAATTGCAGGCATCAACTTGCGTTTGGCTAAATCACCATTTGACCCAAATATCACAAGTATCTGATTCTCTACAGGATTTTTTCTAATGTTCTTTTTGATTACTTCTACCATTCAACAATGCATTTTTGTATTTAATAACAATTTAAAAGTCAAATCGTTCAACTTTAAATATATAAATTTTCATCTCCGTTACTCTCTTCTTACTTCTTATTCCTTTCCTCTTACCAATTACTTCTTATTCCTTATATTTTCTTATATTTTTTACTCCTTACCTCTTACCTACTTACCTCTTACTCATTCCTCATTCCTCACCTCTTACCACTTACTTCTTATTCCTAATATTTCCTTACCTCTTACCTTGTCAATGCCTGAAATACGTTGACCACTTTAGAGTATTAAAAACAACTAAAAAGTGAAACAACATGGCACGATTAGATCAATTAAAAATGAGTACCGCAGAACGTCTTAGTCGTCGTTTTAGTGACAATTTCAAGATCCAAAAGGTCCGGGAAATTGAAACAGGACAAACCAAAGTATCCGAAATTTGCTCTCAGTATCAGGTTGCTGGTAAAAATGTCTATCTTTGGATAGATAAATTTGGCAGCATGAAGAAGAACAAAAAAGAACGTATGATTGTCGAGACCGATAGTGACACTCGTCAACTCCTTGAATTCAAAAAACGTGTATCTGAACTAGAACGTATTATAGGTCAAAAACAGATACTCATTGATTTTCAAGACAAAATGATAGATTTAGCCGAAGAAACCTATGGAGTGGATATTAAAAAAAAATTCTTTTCCACACCATCGAATTCTTCTGGAAAAACCGAGAACTGATGACTTACAGCTTAAACAAACTTTATAAAAGTATCGGATTAAGCAAACAAGCTTTTCATCAACGGATGGACAGATATATGCAAGAACGTTCTATTGAAGAACAAATTCTAATGTTAGTATATCGTGTCCGCGAAGACCACCCCACAATGGGATTGCGCGATATCTATTTCAAAATAACTCCCATTGAGATTGGTAGGGATCGTTTTGAAATACTCTGTAAGCAATCCGGATTAATGGTTGAACGCACTCATAACTTGCGAAGAACCACTGATAGTTCGGGTGTAATCCGGTTTGATAATCTACTGATTGGATTAGTTATCAATAAACCCAATCAGGTCTGGCAAAGTGATATTACATATTTTGAGCTCAATGGAAGGTATTATTACATAACCTTTATAATTGATGCTTTTACAAGAGTAATAGTTGGTTATGCCGTTTCACAACGATTAAAGACCGAACAAACCACTTTGCCTGCTTTACAAAAAGCTATCAAATCCCGCATGGATTTGAAATTCAGTATTCATGCACTGATTTTTCATTCTGACGGAGGTGGACAATATTATGATAAAGATTTTCTGTTGCTGACAAAAAAACATCAAATCATAAGTAGTATGTGTCAATACCCCTGGGAAAATGGGAAAGCCGAACGCATTAACGGCATTATTAAAAATAATTATCTAATACACAGAAATATAAATTCTTTCGAACAGTTACAAACAGAGGTTGACCGAAGCGTATTACTTTACAATACAGAAAAACCTCATATTATGTTACAAAGAAAAAGTCCAAATCAGTTCGAAAAAGAATATCTTTGTATAAATAATTCTGTTAAAACATAAACAATGTCTCTACCGAGACAAATTATTGATAACGAGAATAACTTTCTTAACGCTTCGCTAAAAGTTATTTCCCGTAATCAACAATGATTGCATTATCATTATCATATTTTTTTAATTTGAATGAAAAAATAAGTAATAAAACGGTCAACGTTATTCAGGCATCAACATTTACTTACCTCTTACCTCTTACTACTAACTACCGACTACCGACTACCGACTTTACTCCTCACCTCTTACTACTTACTACCAACTACCCACTACCGACTACCGACTTTACTCATTCCTCACCTCTCACCTCTTACCTCTTACTACTAACTACCGACTTACTCCTCCTACTTTAAATTAAACGCCAGTTTTATTCCCTGAATCAACATATTAGCTCCCAACACCCCTATGATTAAACCCATGATTTTACCAACAATAACAAATCTTTTCTCGCCGACAAAGCGAACGATATATCCGCTGTAATTAAAAGCATAAAAGGTCATGATAATGATCAACGCAAAAATAAAAATTGTAATACCCAAATATAGGAAGCTTTCTTTCACAACAAAATTCATTGCAGTAACTATTGTACCGGGACCTGCTAAGATAGGAATGGCGAGTGGCGAAATGGCCAAGCCATCATCAAAAGATGTATCACCTTCCAGATTTGCACCCGGCTTTTTGGATTGAAGCATTTCGAACCCGATAAAGAAGATAAGAATACCTCCAAAAACTTTAAATGCGGGTATTGTCAGCCCGAATATCTGAAAAATATATTGTCCTATTAATATGAAAGAAAAGACAATCAGAAAGGCAACGATACAGGCAGTTTTTGCAATTTCTTTTTTCTTCTTATTGGAGAGCCCTTCTGTCAGTTTTACAAAAATCGGTATATTGGCTATTGGATTCATAATGGCAAAGAAAGCCATAAATACGGTTAGTGAATAGGCCCAGATATTTTCCATAATGAATGATAAAAATAATTTTTAAAAACATAAAAAAAACAAATGTACAAATTATTTATAAAACTCTTTTACAAAATCATGCATTTGGTCCTCAGTCATACTCTCTGAACTTTCATTTTGGATTTTAATGGTATCAAAGCTATGATCATATTCAAGAAGACTGAATAATTCATTTTTAGCTTCGTTGGGTCCGAATAATACTACCCGGTTGTAATTTCTGATAATATCGGATATTTCAAGATAATAAGCTGAAGGAAGGTGATGTTTATTATGAATTTGAATTTCATCGACAATACTTTCAGGTAGTTTATCTTTTTTCTCATTTACCTCGAATTTGATATTTCTTGATACAATCATTGTATTGATGAGTTCCATAAAGAAAGCATTTGTATAGTCTAAATATATACCCAGTGTTTTAGTAGTTTTCATATTTGAAATTTTATAGTGTTGCATTACTTTTCAGTGTTGGTTTATTTAAACTATTTGATTCTTTATCTATCAATATTTTAAAAATCAGAGGAACAAGAGACTTGTCACTCTGATTTAAAACTGATTGTACATCAATATAATTAATTTAAACCAAAAACATTTCGCTAATTATTTTTTATCAGTTACAGCATCAGGAACTTTCGCCTGTTCTGTTTTAATCTTTTGCTTTACTGATTTCTGCTGTTTGGCAGGTCTGTTTTTTGATTGATTTAAATTTTGAGTTTTTGCATCCTGTCTGTTTCCAGTTGTTGAAGGTGAAGCATTTTGTTCCTGTCTATTGTTTTGTGGAGCCACGTTTCGTTGTTGCGCAGGCTGTGGTGTATTATTTTGCGGAGCAGCATTTCGTTGTGGTGTATTGTTTTGTGGAGTTGCATTCTGTCGTTGAACAGGTTGCTCAGGTTTATTCTGAGGTGTTGCATTCCTCTGTTGAACCGGTTGAGGTACATTATTCTGCGGAGTAACATTCCTCTGTTGAACCGGTTGAGGTACATTATTCTGAGGAGTAACATTCCGTTGTTGGGTCGGTTGAGGTACATTATTCTGTGGAGTAACATTCCGCTGTTGGGCCGGTTGAGGTACATTATTCTGTGGAGTAACATTCCGCTGTTGAACATTATTCTGTGGAGGATATACTCTTTGTTTTTCAGGTTTTGAAATATTATTCTGAGGTGTATATGTCCTTTGAGGTGTAGGCCGTACATTATTATCCGGTGTTGTAACGTTTCTGCGCGGAACTGGCTGAGTAGTATTGTTCTGAGGTTCAACTGTTCTGACAGGTTGTTGAATGGTTCGGTTTACAGGATTTCCAACCGGACGTTGATTTAAAGAATTATTTGCCGGAGACCGCTTTACTTCGTTCATATTCGTCACTCTGGTAGGAACTGATTTTCTTCCGTTCGGACTGTTTTTAACAACTTGTGGTCTGTAAATACGTAATTGACCATTACTGATTTCCTGACCCGGTTTATTGGATTCACGAATGACAACAGGCTGTATTGTTCTGCCTACAACTTTTTGAACCTGTATTCTCGAAGGCCCACTCACATAAGTCGTATGCCGGCTATTATCAACATAGGTATTATTTATCACAACTGAATTTCTGGCAATTCGTTGATGATCGGCTCTGTTGATATAATAATGATTTATATCTGTCCGCTCGATATCCAGACTCCTGACAAACATCCAATGATCGTTTTGATTGTCATATTGACGGCCAAAACTCATACTGACACTCATTCCGGGTTCCATTGGCGACCAGCCATAATACCCATCGGACTGTCTCCAGTTTACCCATGCAGGACCCCATTCGTTATCAGGGACCCAAAACCAGCCAAAAGAATCATTGAAGTCCCAACGTCCATAATGAAACGTGGCCCATCCCCATGAATAGTCGGATGCCCAGGTCCAGCCATAATCTGTAAGTATCCAGTGTCCATCCGTTGAATAGGGCACAAATTCTGAACCCGCATCCGGAATCCATACATAACCATAATTCGAATAATCAATCCATTGTCCGTATGGACTTAGCTGATCATAAAAAACCTGAAAACTGACATTGCTTTCCTGAGCTGTTGTCTGCCTTGGATATATAATGCACGAAGTCATTAATATAAAAAAGACTGTAATAATCTTGATATTCGCTTTCATATGAGGATACATTAATTTGTAAATAACGGTATAATTACCGCTTCATTTTTTAATAAATTATACACTTCAAAGATACTAAAGCGGTTCTCAAAAAGTGTTACATAATTTTCAAAATAAGTTACATAATTCTCACTGTTTGGCATCGAAATAAACACGTATAATTATAATAAATAGCAACTTACCGATTTAATAATTATCAATATATTTATAGAATATGAAAAGATCCGGTGGGTGATTAAATAAAATCAGCCATCTGTTTTTTCAAAACAAATGACTGATTTATAGTATGTTAATTGATATCAAAACCTTTGGTAAGAATCTCTTTTTTAATTCAACAGTTTATACAATTCATTCAAATCGGGAGATAGAATGACTTCTGTTCTACGATTACCGGCTCTACCTACAGAGGTATCATTTGAATTTAAAGGACGGAATTCACTTCTTCCTGAAGATGTAATTCGACGGGGATCAAAGCCGTTGTCTTTCGTCAGAATACGAACAATAGCGGTAGCTCTGGCAGTACTTAAATCCCAGTTATCTTTAAAAA
>Ga0302207_1000766_pt1 | contig 12640 bp, 10 predicted proteins | sample II_Fen_E2_2_FD_198792 | JGI IMG/M metagenome (GOLD analysis project Ga0302207, IMG submission 198792) | Peat permafrost microbial communities from Stordalen Mire near Abisko, Sweden - II_Fen_E2_2 | ecosystem: Environmental > Terrestrial > Soil > Wetlands > Permafrost | place: Sweden: Abisko...
TGCAAGAGGGTATGTGGATGTGATTATTCCAAGGGGCGGTAAGTCATTGATTGATTTTGTGCGTGATAATTCAAAAGTACCGGTAATTGAAACCGGTGCGGGAATCTGTCATACGTATTTTGATGAATTTGGCGATGTTGAAAAAGGGGCAACTATAATTTTTAATGCCAAAACGAGACGCGTGAGTGTGTGTAATGCTCTGGATTGCCTGGTTATACACGAAAAACAATTACGAAATTTGCCATTGCTTTGTGCTAAATTAGCCGAAAAGAATGTGATCATTTATGCCGATGTAAAAGCATATACTTTTTTAAATGGCAAATATCCGAAAGCCTTGCTGGAAAAAGCCAATACTGAAAGTTACGGGATCGAATTCCTGGATTATAAAATGTCGATAAAAACAGTCGAGTCGATTGAAGAAGCCATTGAACATATTTCCACATACAGTTCAAAACATAGTGAATGCATTGTGAGCGAAAATAGAGAGAATACAGCAATTTTCGATACTATGGTAGATGCTGCCTGTGTATATACCAATGCCTCCACTTCGTTTACTGATGGGGCTCAATTTGGGCTGGGTGCAGAGATTGGAATAAGCACCCAAAAGTTGCACGCACGGGGTCCAATGGGGTTGGAAGAGTTATGTTCCTATAAGTGGATTGTAAAAGGGAATGGACAGATAAGGAAGTGAAAAATAAGCATATAATTCACTAAATTTCAAATATATTTACACTATTTGTTGTATATTCAAAAATAATTGTTTTCCTTTGTAACCGATAAGAAAGTGTACTTTTTCGTTGGGTTATGGGAATCTCTCCTTTCAAGGACTGAAATTGTTTTAACCTCGTTTGTTTATGCTGTTCTTGAAACACAATTTATTCAATTTTTATTTTATTTTATGAACATTTACGTAGGTAACTTAAGTTACAAAGTTCGCGAAAATGACCTTCAAGGGGTTATTGAAGAGTATGGTCAAGTAGAATCTTGCAAAATCATTAAAGATCGTGAAACCGGAAAATCTAAAGGATTTGCATTTGTAGAAATGGCTGATGATGCAGCTGCTGCAAAAGTAATCGAAGAATTAAACGGAGCTGAATTTGATGGTCGCTCGATGGTTGTCAAAGAAGCCAGACCAAGAAACTAAGATTTTTTTTCTAATCACACAAATGAACTTCTGTTATTGCAAAATGACAGGAGTTTTTTTGTAATTACAAAATCACTTATGAACAGATTAAAAGGAATTCTTGAACAAAGCGGTATATTTTCGAACCTCGTTATCCTGTTTGCTCTCCTGTGTTTATTTGTTTTAGTATTATCCCCGATAACAGCAGTGATCACGGCATCAAATCATTCGGGTGTTGATGCGATGAAGGTATCGCAGTTAATACTTTCAATAGGGGTTTTCGTACTACCACCCTTTCTTTTAGCATATCTATGCAGTAAAAAGCCCCTGGTTTTTCTTCATCTGGATATGAAAACACGATGGACTGATGCCGGATACGTTATTTTGTTTATGCTGATCATAATCCCTTTTGTGAATTTACTAGGTGATATGAATCAACAACTGGCATTACCGAAATTCCTTTCAGGATTGGAAAGTTCACTCAAATCCATGGAAGATCAGGCAAATAAGCTTGTAGAACAAATGCTTCAGGTTCATGGGGTTGCTGCACTGTTTTTTAATATATTTTTAATAGCCCTGTTACCGGCAATCGGAGAAGAGTTGTTTTTCAGAGGAGCACTTATACGGATTTTCCAGAATTTGAGAGGAATGATACCGGCTATCTGGATTGTCGCTTTTATATTCAGTGCTATCCATATGCAGTTTTACGGTTTTATACCACGTTTATTAATGGGTGCTTTTTTTGGATATTTACTCATGTGGCGAGGAAATCTATGGTTGCCTGTAATTGCTCATTTTGTAAACAATGTAATAGCAGTCGTATTTTATTATTTCAGGTTCAATGGCGTTAAACTGCCTGACATTGATGTTATTGGAACAGGAAATACATTATGGATAGGTATAGCAAGCGGGGCTATTGGTATATTTGGTTTGTTTCTGCTTAAAAGGAAATTTCAACGACCCATCGAAGATGTTTCAAATGACAGGCAGTCATAACCCCGTACTTTCCTCTGATTAGTTCTCTGAGAAAGATTCACGATGAATTTCCCGATAAGGTTAACAATAACTGCTCAAAAATTTGTATTTTTGTAAGCTTAAAGACAATAGAATGTGCTTTTTAAAGTTTTTAATTCAGACCCTCCTTTCAAAAAATCAAATTATTGAAAGGATATCAGAAAAAGTTACTGTATAAATCGCTAAAATAACTTTATGTATATTTTTTCACCACGAACTCTTTTGAAAAACTTGCGTGCATATAAAATACTTCTGGTAATACTGGTAATAGTTATCAGTGGATGTTCGACGAAAAAAAATACGTGGATGTCGAGGAACTATCAAGCTACAAACACACGCTTTAATGTATATTTTAATGGCTACGTTAGTTATAACGAGGGATTAAAAAACATCATGAAAGCGAATAAAGAAGATTATTCGTCCATTATTTCCATGTATCCCATTAGCAGGCATTCCAATGCTACGGCAGCTACTTCGAATATGGATTTAACCATCGAAAAATGTCGCAAGGCCATTAAATTACATTCAATAAAAGTAAAGCCTGCCAAAAATTACAAAAAAGCAAATACTCCTGATTATAAACTTTTTTACAATCAGGAAGAATTTAATCCAGCTCTAAAAGAAGCGTGGTTATTGCTTGGAAAGGCAGAGTTTCATAAAGCAAATTTTCTGGGTTCCGTAGGTACTTTTTCGTATATTGACAGGCATTATGGAACAGACAAGGACCTGGAGGCAACATGCCAGTTATGGATAGCACGTGCTTATGGTGAGATGGGGTGGATGTATGAAGCCGAACAAATCATGTCAAAAATAGTACAGGACAATTTAAAACGTTCAAATGTCGGCCTTTTTGCCTCTGTTAATGCTGATTTATTATTAAAAAAGCACCTCTATAAAGATGCAATTCCATTTTTAGAATTGGCATTGTCAAAGGAAAAAAATACAAACCTTCAACAACGATTCAGTTTTTTACTTGCTCAATTGTATCAAAAGACCAAAGATAATAAAGCCGCTTTCGATTCATATTCTAAGGTTATTAAGTCAAATCCTTCTTATGAAATGGAATTTAATGCCCGGATAAATCGTGCACAATTGGATATGGGTAAGATTTCAAATACTCGGAAAGAACTTCTGAAAATGTTGAAAAACCGTAATAACAAAGAATATCAGGATCAATTGTACTTAGCTTTGGGGAACACTTACCTGCATCATGCCGACACGCTCAAGGCAATAGAAAACTATGAACTTTCTATTGAAAAGAGTACTCGCAAAGGCATTGACAAAGCTGTAACTTTAATAACACTGGGGGATATCTACTATAAAAAACGCAATTATGTAAAGGCCCAACCCTGTTATGAAGAAGCAGGTAAAATCATTACAAATGAAAATGAAGATTATGCCCGTGTAACAAGACTTGCAGAAATGTTAAGCGAGCTGGTAACGCAATACGATATTGTTGTTTTGCAGGATAGCTTGCAGCGATTATCGGCAATGCCCGAAAGTAAGCGTCTTGAAGTTATAAATAAGATAATAGAGAAACTGAATACTGATGAAAAATCAGCTGCCGAAAAAATGGTAAAAGATAAACAAACAGCTATTGATGATGCGGAAAATAGTTTTACCAATATGCCCCCAATTGGTGGTGGTGCTGGCGACTGGTATTTTTATAATGTTGACATTATGCGGAAAGGTGAGGTTGAGTTTGTAAAGAAATGGGGAAACCGTAAGCTTGAAGATAACTGGAGACGAACCAATAAAGCCACTTCACTTTTTGCAGAATCCGGTACATTACAATCGGCAAAAAAGGATTCCACGGATACCATTTCTAAGATGAAGGGTATAGACGATAAAAAGAAACCTGAGTTTTATTTAAATCAGATTCCCGTTACTGCGGCACAACTTGCGAAATCTACTGCCGAGATAGCAACAGCTTTGTTCTCAATGGGAGAGATCTACAGAGATAAGGTAGAAGACATACCCATGTCGATCAGTACATTTGAAGAATTTATTCGAAGGTTTAAATCGGATGAGCGGGTGCAGGATGCTTATTTCTATATATATCTGATGCAAACAAAAACAGGTAATGCCGACGAGGCGAATTTATACCGGACAAAACTGTTAACTGAATATCCAACCTCGAAATATGAAAAAATGCTTTCTCAGCCGGATTATGCTAATCAGCAGGAAAGGATGTATAAGGCCCAGGATTCAATCTATAATCTGACTTATCAGGCATACAATAAAAGCGATTTCAAAACTGTATACAAGCAGGTGGCATTTATAAAGCAGAATTTTCCGCTGTCGACATTGATGCCGAAATTCTTATTCCTGAATGCATTAAGCATTGGTAAGAATGAAACCCCTGAATTGTTCAGAACATCGTTGAATGATTTGGTAACCAATTATCCACAAAGTGATGTAAGTGCGATGGCAAAAGATATCCTGGCATTAATGAATCAGGGGCAAAAGGCAATGACTGGAACTTCTAGCGGTTCATTGCTGGCCAGAAGAGACGAAAATACAAAGAATGAAATTAATGAAATCAGTCCTCAACAATTTTCAACCGACAAACAAACAAAACACAGGATATTATTTATAAGTTCTGCAAACCAGGCCAGTATAAATAAACTGCTTTATAACATTGCATCATACAATTTTTCCCGCTTCCTGATTAAAGATTTTGATTTAGTGGTTAACAAGATGGACACTACCCAAATTTCATTGTCTGTAACAAATTTTGAATCGTATGATGAGGCTGTATGGTATGAAAATTCAATTGCTACCGATTCGGTCTTGACAAAATTAATGAACGATTTTCAGGTTCAAAAGGTTATAGTATCGGAGGATAATTATGCCTTGTTAAAAACCGGTTTTAGTTTGAAGGATTATCTTGCTTTCCAATCAAATCCTCCTGCAAAAAAGCAAAACAATCAACTTGCAGAAAATAAAACATTTAAAAAACAAACACCAGCTTTAGCTGTAAAAAGTAATAATGCTGATATAACACCAATAAATGCACCTAAAACCGATATTTTAAAAGAGGAAAAGCAGGCTGAAGTTGCAATTAATAAGACTGATGTGAAGTCAGCTTTGAAATTTGATAATAAAACTTCGGAGAAACCGGTTGAGAATCCTGTTCCGTCTATCCCTATAAATAAAGAGAATGCAGCAAAGTCTGTTGCAGATGTAAATGCCGGAATAAAACATGAAGAGAATATAAAAACGATCCCGGCTGCGGTTGTTAAACCAAGGGAAGATAATGTCCCTCTGTTTAAGGGATTATTTGGATATAGGGCGAATGAACCACATTTCATAGCTATATACATTTTATCAGGGAAAATAGACTATGAAAAGACAAAGGCAGCAATCAATGCCTATAATTCAAAGAATTACGGATTAATGAATCTGAATGTTTCGTTGGAAACCGTAGATAAAAGGCAGGTAATTATCATTGGAAGCTTAACTGATGCCTTTGTGGCAAAATCGTATTTGATCAGAATGGTAAAAGAAAAAAGTATATTTGAGGGTTTAAAAGGAGCTAGTTACAGAAACTTGCTGGGTTCGCAAAAGAATCTTAATGTTTTAATTCAACAAAACGCATTGAGTCAGTATTTTGAGTTTATGCAGCAATACTATTTAAAATAATATTTCACTTAGAAACTATAAATAATTTATCTTGTTATGAAAAAAGATCGTATACTCTGGGTCGATGACGAAATGGATTTGTTACGTCCGTATATTCTTTTTTTAGAAGAAAAAGGATATGAAGTTACAACGGCAACAAATGGAAAAGATGCAGTAGAATTATGTCAAAAAGAATCGTATGATATAATTTTTCTGGATGAAAACATGCCCGGACTTAGTGGTCTGGAAACTCTTGCATTAATAAAAGATATCGATCCAACTGTACCGATGGTGATGATAACTAAAAGCGAAGAAGAGAATATAATGAATATGGCTATCGGAAGTAAAATAGCCGACTATCTGACGAAACCGGTAAATCCAAGTCAGATATTACTTACACTGAAAAAAAACATCCACAAGAAAGAAATAGTAACTGAACATACAACAACGACTTATCAAACTCAATTTGGGCGTATAGGAATGCAGATAAACGATTCACTCACTTATGAAGACTGGGTGGATGTTTATAAAAAGCTGGTTTATTGGGAACTTGAACTTGCTGAAACCGATAACGGGATGGATGAAATGCTGAAAATGCAAAAGACTGAAGCCAATAATACTTTTACCAAATTTGTACGGAAAAATTATGTTGACTGGTTTGAACATCCTGAAAATCGTCCGTTGATGAGCCAGGATTTATTTAAAACAAAAGTCTTTCCTCTACTCGATAATGGTGAAAAAGTATTTTTCGTATTAGTTGATAATTTCAGGTATGACCAGTGGAAAGTAATTCGTGAATTACTCAATGAATTTTTCCAGTTCAACGAAGAAGAATTGTATTGCAGCCTGCTCCCCACAGCAACCCAATATGCAAGAAATGCCATATTTTCAGGATTAATGCCATTGCAGATACAGCAAATGTTCCCGGATCTATGGGTAGAAGAAGAAGATGAGGAAGGTAAGAATTTGAATGAAAAAGATTTGTTGCAAACTATGTTTCAACGGTATCGGAAAAATTATACCTTCTCATATCATAAAATAAATGATTCCAGTTCATGTGAACGTTTGATTGACCAACTACCACGAATTGACGGGAATCAATTGAATGTCTGTGTGCTGAATTTTATTGATATGCTATCACATGCCAGGACAGAATCGAAGATGATGCGGGAGTTGGCCAACGATGCTGAAGCATACCGTTCATTGACTCTTTCGTGGTTCAGACATTCGCCGACATACGAATTATTCAAAGCCATAGCACAGCATGGATATAAAGTAGTCTTTACTACCGATCACGGGACAATTCAGGTTGATAATGCTATAAAAGTGATTGGTGACCGGAACACAAATGTAAATTTAAGGTATAAAGTAGGCAAGAATCTTAGCTATAACAAGAAGGAAGTATTTGAAATAACACAGCCTTCGAAAGTCGGATTACCAAGTCCGAATGTAAGCTCTACCTATATTTTTGCTTATAACGATAACTTCTTTGCATATCCAAACAATTACAATCATTATGTAAGTTACTATAAAGATACATTTCAGCATGGAGGTGTTTCACTTGAAGAAATGCTGATTCCAATTATAGTAATGCAACCAAAATAAAATGAAGAACTATACCAACGTAAAAGACCTCGGTAACTTGCAGGAAGCAGTGAAAGAGGCATTTGAAATCAAGAAGAACCGTTTCGCGTACAAACATATTGGTGAAAATAAGACCTTGCTGATGGTTTTTTTTAATTCAAGCCTTCGTACACGCTTGAGCACACAGAAAGCAGGAATGAATCTGGGAATGAATACTATGGTGCTTGATATTAATCAGGGGGCATGGAAACTTGAGACGGAACGCGGCGTGATTATGGATGGAGATAAACCGGAACATATTCTGGAAGCTATACCCGTAATGGCTTGCTACTGTGACGTGATTGGAGTGCGTGCTTTTGCTAATTTTGAAAGTAAAGAGTTTGATTATCAGGAGACTATTATCAATCAGTTTATAAAGTATTCGGGTAAACCGGTTTTTAGTATGGAAGCAGCAACCGGTCATCCTCTACAGGCATTTGCTGATTTAATCACCATTGAAGAATATAAAGAAACTGCACGCCCTAAAGTGGTGTTAACATGGGCTCCTCATCCAAAAGCGTTGCCTCAGGCTGTACCAAATTCTTTTGCTGATTTTATGAATGAAGCAGATGTGGATTTCGTAATTACACATCCTAAAGGATATGAATTAGCTGAGAAATTTGTTCGTGGTGCCAGAGTGGAATATGATCAAATGAAAGCTTTCGAAGGTGCAGATTTTATATATGCTAAAAACTGGGCAGCTTATCAGGATCCTGATTACGGGAAAATCCTAAGCACCGATCGTAACTGGACAGTTAGCGACCGACAGATGGCTGTTACAAATAATGCCCGTTTTATGCATTGTCTGCCTGTCAGAAGGAATATGATTGTTACCGATGAAGTAATTGAAGGACCACGGTCTATCGTTATTCCTGAAGCCGCTAATCGCGAGATTTCAGCACAAGTTGTTATTAAAAGATTATTAGAAAATATATAACCACAATAACCATAAAAGGACATACAAAAAGCAACGTTTAATGGCCGATTGTAATTCACTTTATGATTAATATTAAAAACAATGAATTTAGAAACTGTTGCAGCATCCATTAGGAATGTGCCTGATTTTCCGAAACCCGGAATTTTATTTAAAGATATTACAACCGCAATGAAAGATGCGGAAGTGTTGAAATTTATTGCCGACAACTTATATGAATACTATAAGGACAAAGGAATAACGAAAGTTGTTGGTGTCGAGAGTCGTGGATTTGTTTTGGGGAGTATACTTGCTTATAAATTAAATGCAGGATTTGTTTTATTACGTAAACCGGGTAAATTGCCTGCTGAAACATATAAAATTAATTATGATCTTGAATATGGCCAGGATTCGCTTGAAATTCATAAAGACTCCATAGACGCAGATGATGTTGTTTTGTTACATGATGACTTGCTTGCAACCGGAGGAAGTGCAAATGCTGCTTTAAGCTTGCTGAATAATTTCACACATAAAGGGATATATGTGAGTTTTTTAATAGAATTGGGTTTCCTGAACGGAATTGAACGACTAAAAGGAGCAAAAGATATCCATTCGCTAATTAAGTTTTAATTTATCAACCTGTTATATGCAATGGAGTAACACTCTTTTGAGCTTTGTGAACTCTGTTGTAAATTTAAATCATATGGAGAAACTGACAATAGTCAAAGTTGGCGGTAAGATAGTTGAAGAATCAGATAGTTTGCTGAAATTGTTATCTGATTTTTCAAAGATTAAAGGAAATAAAGTGTTGGTACATGGTGGAGGTCGGTCGGCTACTGCTTTGGCTGCGAAACTGGGCATAGAGAGTGAAATGGTGAACGGACGCCGTATTACCAATGCCGAAATGCTCAAAGTTGTAACCATGGTTTATGGTGGTTTGGTAAACAAGCAAATTGTAGCAGGATTACAGGCCATTCATGTTAATGCTCTTGGCCTTACCGGAGCAGATTTGAACTATATGTGTTCAGAGAAACGCCCTGTTACGGATGTGGATTATGGTTTCGTAGGTGATGTAAAAGCAGTGAATGCTGAAATTTTGGTTGATTTAATTTCTAAAGGTGTTGTACCTGTACTGGCACCGTTAACTCACGATAATAAAGGCAATTTGCTAAATACCAATGCCGATACAATAGCAAGTGAAGCTGCTAAGGCATTGTCAGGTTTCTTTGAAGTGACACTGATGTATTGCTTTGAGAAGAAGGGTGTACTTCTGAACGAAAATGATGATGAGAGTGTAATTGACTGTCTTACCTTGGATCTTTTTAAAAAATACGTTTTAGAGGGCATCGTCAATGGAGGAATGATTCCTAAGCTTGAAAATTCGTTTGAGGCTTTGAAAGCTGGGGTTAAACGGGTGGTTATTACCAGATCAGATCAAATTCATTTAGATGCAGGCACTACGATGCTACTTTAAGTGTTGATCTATAGATGTTGTTGGTGACAAAACATAAGGAGATAGATAAAGATTATCTGTCTCTTTTTTTGATAAGATCAATACTCAGACAGGTTTTATATTGTTCCTTCCTAAGAAAAATTGTAATACTCATTTATAATTTCATTGTTCGATCAAAATAGCAACAATAAAAGATTTTTAAATCACTATTCATTTTAACGCTAAGTATTAACTAATATTCGTAATTTTGCACTTCTAAATCCTTATTTTTAATCGGGGACTTGGATATATCAACCAATATTATTTCAATTTAGTTACTGCCTAATGGAACATCTAAAAGTTATTTTATTAGTCACATCATTTATTATTCCTTTCATCTTAGCTTTCCAATTACTCTTATCAACCGGAATAAATATTTCTAAGGTTATTATGGCAATTGCCCTTCTTAATTCAGGATTCATTTTTCTGTTCGATTATTTCTATTTTCAATCAGACTATTCTATCTATTACCCTTTACACAGTATTCATGCAGGCTTAGAACTCTGGATATATCCATCTATATATCTTTATATTAAATCAATTGTAGTTGAACAAAAAGGACTGAAAAATGAGCTTTGGCATTTTCTCCCGGGTATACTTGTTATGATTTTTTCAAGTCTGATTTTCTATGTGTATATAGGTAAAGATGACATGATTTTTTTCTTGAAAAACAATAAGGTAGGATATCAATTTGATGGATTTAAATTTCAGGTATTGATTCTTTCGAGGTATATTGCATTGGGATCAATTGCTTTGCAAGCGATTTATTATTCTGTCGCATTTTTAAAAATACCAAAGTACTATGATGAAAGATTAAATAATGAATTCTCCAATATTGAAAATTTCTCCTTAGATTGGATTAATAAGTTTAATATGAGCTTTGGTATGTGTGGGTTATTTGGTTTTCTAATCTACACTTTTACACCAATAAAAGGGTATCATGAAGTACTGATTGTGTTTGTGTTTTTTATTTTCTCAGTATTTTTATGTGCTATGGGAATTGTTTCTTTGAAACAACAAAAGCCTCGCATTAATTTTGATGAAATAAAGAACTTTGATTTAAAAATAGCTGTGAAAAGTAAGATCAAGGATGATCGACTTGTAAAAGAGCTCAATAATTACATTGAAAATGGTCATGCTTATCTTCAGCCAGATATAAGCCTGACAAATGTGAGCAGAATGTTAGGTACGAACAGAACCTATCTATCATCCATAATTAATCAACAATTTGGAATGAATTTCAATACCTATATTAATTATTACAGGATCAAATATGTAAATGATTATTTAATGAATAACCCTAAGACTTCAAAGGAAGAATTGGTTCAATTGGGAGGTTTCGGTTCAAAAAGTACTATGCTTCGTGCAATGAATAAAATGAAGGATTATAATTTTACTTCTTAATGCCTTAAATTTCGACTTGGGTTCAATTAATGAAAAGACTAAAGATTAGAAAATTCGTAAAGAGGAGATAATTTCAGGAAATACTTTTTACCTTTGCCGCATATAAATAATTCAGTTGAAAAATACATGGAAGTAATATAAAGAAACAATATGAAACAATTAATTTATTTGATTATCGTTTTGATGACTTTTTCAGTGACAATAAATGCTCAGGAGGAAATTAAACTTTATAAAAACGGAGCAAAAGAATCGAACGGTATAACTGATGTAGAATCAAAGGATAAGAATAATTTTGTAACAAATATAACAGATGCCAGAATGTATGCATTTATAACTCCTCAGGAGAATGCTTCAGGTGCAGCTGTTGTAATTTGCCCGGGTGGTGGATATCGTGGTATCTCAGTAGAAAAGGAAGGATTTACAATTGCAAAATGGTTCAGTCAACTCGGCATTTCTGCGTTCGTCCTTTATTATAGGATGCCGAACGGGCATTACGATATTCCAATGAAGGATGCTCAAAAAGCATTGGAAATTGTACATGAAAGAGCTAAGGCATGGAATATAGATGAGAACAAAATTGGTATCATGGGATTTTCTGCCGGAGGTCATTTAGCTTCTACAGTTGGAACGCATTTCAAAGCAAAAACTGATCGTCCTTCATTTATGATTCTTTGTTATCCTGTTGTTACCATGAACAAAGAAATAACCCATTCAGGTTCCAGATCGAATTTATTAGGTGAGAATCCTTCGGCTGAAATGGTGAAACTATTTTCCAATGAATTACAGGTAACTAAAAATACTCCGCCTACATTTATTGTGCATAACATTGATGATAAAGTAGTTCCGATTCTTAATAGCGAACAAATGCTGAAAGCATTACAGGAAAAAAATGTTCCGGCAGAGTTACATAAATTCGATGTGGGGGGACATGGTTTTGGAATGCTTAAAAGAGGTATTCCTGTTGATAACTGGCCGGATTTATTACAGATATGGTTGAAAAAAAATAAATTAATCAAATAAGATGAAGTTCCAGGAGGAAACAAATGATGCAATTGCTTTATTGCAACAATTGATTGCAATCTCTTCGGTTAGCAAAGATGAGAGTAAAGCTGCTGATTTTCTTGAACGGTTTATTGAGATGAATGGCTATGTTGTTTCACGTAAGAATAACAATGTTTGGTTATTAGGCCCCGGATTTGATTCCTCACGTCCCACTATCCTGCTAAACTCGCATATTGATACAGTAAAGCCTGTCGCAGGCTGGATACACAATCCTTTATCACCTTCCATTGAAGGAAGAAAATTGTTTGGTTTAGGGAGTAATGATGCAGGTGCCAGTGTGGTGAGTTTGCTTCATGCCTTTTTTTATCTTACGAAACAACAACAACATTATAATTTAATTTTTGCTGCTTCTTCGGAAGAAGAGATTTCAGGTGAAAATGGTATG
>Ga0302207_1000769_pt1 | contig 12631 bp, 12 predicted proteins | sample II_Fen_E2_2_FD_198792 | JGI IMG/M metagenome (GOLD analysis project Ga0302207, IMG submission 198792) | Peat permafrost microbial communities from Stordalen Mire near Abisko, Sweden - II_Fen_E2_2 | ecosystem: Environmental > Terrestrial > Soil > Wetlands > Permafrost | place: Sweden: Abisko...
AACTCCTAGTGCTAACACCAGCTAAGCCACAGTAAACCAATGAAATACATTGGTTTCCCGCGCCCTAGCTACCCGTTAGCACTCATTATAAAACCCGCATTATATCATACTGCAAATATTTATGGAAGAAAAATTGCAAAATTTCGGCAGATTTCTAAAACTTAGGATATCAATACAATATAACTGTTGCCGATAGTCGGAGAATAATGAAAAGTACACACATTATAGTTCTATTTTTGATGATTTCATTTCTTGCATTTTCGCAAGGAACTGGAAAAATATTCCCTAAATCAAGTCGAATAATTGATTTTTATGCAGAAAGATCTTTTTTGCGTTTTGATGAAGAATCAGTCCTTGAAATGACACCACATTTCTATTTTAAAATTGACGATAAACCGAAGAAAATAAACAAAAAAAACTATTTCAAATTGTACTTTGGAGAAGATTCAACAAAGGATTGCTTTGGTTATGTTAGAAAGGTTGGACATAAGATTCTTATAGTGCCCACTGATACTTTTATCACAAGTGGAAAAGAATTTACGTTGTTCAATTTTGATTCAAAAATTGGAGTACCCTGGAAAATCCCTGAACTAGGCATATTCTGTGATAATCAAATGAGGATTGATAGAAAATACTATAGCAATCGATACAAGGAGAATCTTTACCTGATTTTTATAACAAGTTATTCTGCAAAGACATGTATTAAATATTTGATAGTTGGTGAGAATGTTGGAATAGTAAAGGTGATATTCCACTACGAATATGGATTTACAAAAGAATGTAGAAATAAAAAATAACGAGTAAATGAAAAGGCTTACAATGATTGCGATTCCATTCCTGCTAATTTGTTGCGGAGTGAAAGATTCAAAAAACTAAATCCAATTGGAATATCAAATGCATCAACATATTCAAAAAACACTCGTGAAGACTCATTGAGGGAATATTTGAAAATTCAAGACTCAATCCGAATAATTGAGATGTCCTATGATAAAGATGGTAATTATGCTGTATTTATTGATTACAATCGGAATTCTGATTATTACAATGTATTTAGCTATTTGACAAAGGTTGATTTAAATAAAAGTGACTTAGAATATACTGCGTTGGAATTAGCTAAATTTAAAAATAGGACACCAGAGTTAGTACGTAGCCAATTAGAAAAGAATTATCAAGATATTTTGGGAGCATGGATGGATATTGAGTCGTATAATAACGGACTTTACGTTGTTAGTTCATGCGATTACCTGCGTAATTTCATAATCACAGACAGTATGTTTATGACCAGGAATCTTGATGGTCCACGCCCGTTTGTAATTGATAAAATTCAGCGGTTAAGTCCAATATGGACACAAATGACCTTAAAGAATGATACAGACCGGATTATCGAAATTGATTTCTATCTTGTTGATAAAATGCGGGATACATATATAATAGAAGAAAATATCGATCATGATAAATTGGAGGCGCATTACATGACAAAAGTTAATTCCGCAAGAAAATACGATTTGATTGAGCATGTATGTGAGAATGAAGTTTCAGGAATAGTGTTCGATGTGGTCAATTATGATAAAATACTGAAGAAAATAAAAAAATAACGAGTGCTAACATCAGGTAAGCCACAGGCTGCCACTCAGGCGAAATACGCCTTCGTTCCGCCCGCGCCCTACCTACCCGTTAGGCAATAGCATACAACGGTACAAGTCTTGGTAGTTGCGAGCCCAATTTCGGGCTTCGCCCGAGGCCATAGAAATGGCCGAAGATTCGGGCTTTGCCCGAGGCCAAAGTGTTGGCCGTTAGAATTTTCATTCAAAGTGGGGTATTTTGGCAACGACCACCATCTGGCTGTCGGCAGATAATTGGACCGTGCTCGGCTGGTATTTGGCTGCCGATACAGAATCAGCAACACGCGAAAAGAATTGCGTTAAGTTGTAAAAAGAGTAAAAATGCCATCGCCTAACACCACCTAAACCACAGCAGGCCAATGCTTTGCAATTGGCCCGCCGCGGTTTAGCTACCCGTTAGCGGCAAGGCTAGAACCGGCTATATAGGTTTATCGGTATATTCATCAAAGAAAATCAGAATAATCATGAAATGGTTGTGTTTTTAAAATAACCTACATTAGATGAACATGTCTGCTTTTGTATTAAACCTTCTATTACAGCTTTAAAAGTTAGTTATGAGAAAGATCATATTAGTAATGGCATTTTATTTCTTTTCGTTCTTGTCGTACTGCCAGTCCGAAAATCAACAAGTCTTTAAAGCCGATAGTGACAAAGAATTTCTTACTAATTCTAAAGTTTCTTTAATAAATCCTACACCCTCCAAAATTGAAGACTTAACTATTCTTGGAAAGGTTTGGGGATTTTTAAAATATTATCATCCTGCAATTTCAAAAGGAGATTTTAATTGGGACTATGAATTATTCCGAATATTGCCTAAAATCAATCAATGCAAAAGTGACATTGAGAGAAATGAGTTATTATGCCAATGGATTAAAAGTCTTGGAGAGGTAAAAAAAGATACAAGCATTAATCGGATTATAGAGCGTTCGTTGATCAAATTATATCCTGACTTAAATTGGATTACTGATATATCAAGACTCGGTAACGAGTTATCAGAACAATTGATACTAATTAAAGATGCAAAACGAGAACAAGAACATTATTATTTTGGATTCGAGCACTATGCAAGAAATCCAAAATTCAAAAACGAAAATCCTTATAATTTTACATTCCCAGATGCAGGTTTTCAACTTTTATGTTTATATCGTTATTGGAATGTAATTCAATATTTCTTTCCATATAAAAACCTTATTGAAGAGAGTTGGGATAATGTCCTGAATGAATTTATTCCTCAATTTTTAAATATTCAGAACGAGTTGGATTATAGGATGTTAGTTTCAAAACTAATTGCACGTATACACGATACACATGCAATTATTGTAGATATTGGTAATTCAGATCGCAATAGTGCCCCAATTGTTGCAAAGTTCATTGAAAACAAATTGGTTGTTACCGATTATACACATCAAACCCTAGGAAAGAATTCAGGACTTCAGATAGGTGATGAAATTTTGACAATTAATAATAAAAGCGTAGAGGAAATTGTTAAAAACAAATTATCAATGACTTCAGCTTCCAATTATCCAACTCAATTGCGTGTGATAGCTTCTAAAATATTACGCACCAATAATTCTTTTTTAGATATTACATTTCGACGTGGGGTTCTACAATTATCAGGAAGAGTTAATTGCTTTTCAAATGGTATGCTCTATGATAATCACACAAAAAGGGATACATGTTTTAAGTATATTACACCAGAAATTGCCTATTTAAATCCTGGAAGCATCAAAGTAAGTTATTTGCCAGAAATTGCAGATAGCTTAATTAAAGCCAAAGGTCTTGTCATAGATATGCGGTGTTATCCTTCTGAGTTTATTGTTTTTAGCTTTGGGAAATATTTAATGCCTGATTCAACTGCTTTTGTTAAATTTTCAAATACAAGTTTTGAAACTCCGGGTTTGTTTACTATCACTCCCCTTTTAAAAGTTGGTTATAAAAATAATGAATACTATAAGGGTAAGATTGTTATCATTGTAAACGAAGAAACTCAAAGTCAGGCGGAATATACAACTATGGCATTTCGTGTTGCCCCTCAAGCAATTGTGATTGGTAGTACTACCGCAGGTGCAGATGGAAATGTGTCATATTTAGATTTACCTGGTCGCATAAAAACAGTATTTAGTGGTATTGGGGTTTATTATCCTAATGGGAAAGAAACACAACGAATTGGAATTGTTCCAGATATCGAAGTAAAGCCAACAATATACGGGATATCAGATCACAGAGACGAACTGCTAGATAAAGCGATAGACATAATAAATAAGTCTAAATAGATAATAAATTGCGATTAAAAATTTAAAAAGCCCTGCCGCTAACACCAGCTAAGCCACAGTAAACCAATGAAATACATTGGTTTCCCGCGCCCTAGCTACCCGTTAGCAGCAAGCATAAAACGCGCATACGTAGTTTATACCGTTTAATCATCGCAAATAATGCGTAGAATATTTTGATATGCGTAGATTGTTGATTATATTTACCGCAAATATTGCGTAGAATATGATATATATTTATCAAAACGTTGAATGGCCCAAATTTACATGGGATAACGACCGATTGCTTACAACACTCAGCAGTGTAAGGAATCTGCAAGGTAGGATTATTGGAAAGATGGAGGCCATTGGTTTCACTCTAAGAAATGAGGCCGTCTTGGAGACCTTGACGCTCGATGTGATAAAATCAACCGAGATAGAAGGTGAGATTCTAAATCCAGATCAAGTTCGGTCATCGGTAGCAAAGCGCCTTGGTTTGGATATTGGTGCGCTTGACAATTCTGATCGTAACATTGATGGTATCGTCGACTTGATAATGGATGCCACCAGGAATTGTAATGAACCGATAACCTCAGACCGATTGTTTGGTTGGCATGCCGCACTTTTTCCGACAGGACGTAGTGGACTTTACAAGATTTCCGTTGGCACTTGGCGTGACGATTCTACGGGACCGATGCAGGTGGTTTCGGGTGCGATGGGCAAGGAGAGGGTTCATTACCAGGCACCAGATTCGGGCATTATTCCGACTGAGATGGCTAAGTTCATGGATTGGCTCAATTCCAATACGGATATAGAGCCTGTATTAAAAGCCGCCATTGCTCATTTGTGGTTTGTGACGCTACACCCTTTTGAGGATGGTAATGGCAGGATAGGCCGGGCGTTGACCGATTTATTACTGGCTCGTGCTGATGGCAGTACACAACGATTCTACAGTATGTCATCGCAGATAAGGATAGAAAGAAAGTCCTATTATGATATTTTGGAGGCCACACAGAAAGGCGGGCTAGATATCACTAATTGGCTGTCGTGGTTCCTAAGCTGTCTAATGGATGCATTGATATCTTCCGATACAATACTCGCAAAGGTGTTATTTAAAGCGCACTTTTGGGAAGGTCAATCAACAACAGCATTGAATGATCGTCAACGATTGATGATTAACAAAATGTTGGATGGTTTCGATGGAAAATTGACTTCCTCAAAATGGGCAAAGATTACCAAATGTTCACAGGATACAGCCATTAGGGATATTCAGGATCTGATAACTAAGAAGATACTAAGAAAGGAAGCATCGGGTGGTAGAAGTACCAATTACGACCTTTTTGAATAAAAAATGCCTGCTGCTAACACCAGCTAAGCCACAGTAAACCAATGAAATACATTGGTTTCCCGCGCCCAATCTACCCGTTAGTGGCAATTCTAAAACCCGTTTATCTATATCCTACGTATCTTATTGATAATAAAGAAGAAATTCTTTGATTATTCATTTAACCACTTGAATATGAGATCACAAAAGATAATATTAATATTTGGATTACTACTTTTCGCAACAAATATTTGGCCAACGAAGTTGAAAGTGATTGAAACAAAATATCTCATAACAATTTCAAAAGTGAATGGGCTGGATTCTGCTGTTAAGATTACTAAAGGGATGCCGATGTATATTTTAGATCGGACGACTACAGATTCATTAATTGCAAATATTAGAAATTCTCCAACTTCTACATTGACATCTAATTTCTTAATTGAATATGCATTGAATGTTAAGGACAATCTGGAATTACCTTTGACAATGAAGCTCTATTTTGATAAGCAAATTGCAGATTCAAATCAATATAAACCTGACAGTAATGGGTGGATAACCAGATTGGATGATGATTTTTATGTCGCATTAATCAAACACAAAACTCCCGATCTCGAATCGCAATTAATCTCTTATTATGACAATTGGTTTCGTATGGCTAATGAATACAAAGAAAACTATCTTAAAGTTTTATACATGAAAGATTCTCGAAAGAGAGACATGTTTTACTATCCATATGTAAATGTTAATGAGGCATGTTACCAAATTTTGCTAGCCTTAAGAGATATTAAAAGTACGTTTGCAACTCAAGAAAGATTCCAAACCCATTTAAAATATTTGAAATTTTATCAACATAGTAATTTATCGGCCCACATAGTTGATTACTCAACTGTAGAATCAGTAGAGAAGATTCATTTATCAAAGAGTTATAAAAGTTTGGGTGAATTGGATATTTACAATGAGCCAGCAATTAAAAGATATCTTGAAAGATATGATGATCCCAATTGTAGTAAATATATTTGGTTTAATAATTCGGAAGGACTTATGAATTTAGGATGTTATTCGGGACCAGATGCTAGTTATGGGAAAAGGTATAAATTGAAATTGATTGGGGATGACTTATATATCTATTTGGTATATAGGTGTATATCGTAAATTTTTCTTGTAATTAAAGATAGAAGAAGATAATAAAATCAAAAAAGAACTGCCACTAACATCAGGTAAGCCACAGGCTGCCACTCAGGCGAAATACGCCTTCGTTCCGCCCGCGCCCTACCTACCCGTTAGCGGCAAGTGTAAAAACCGGTATTTTATCTACATCAAGTTTATAAAATGAAAGAAATTTCGACTCAACAAATGACAGCAGATTCCTGGAAAGATGTTGCAAGGATCTATGAATCTGGGATTGCGACAAAGAATGCTACTTTTGAGACGATAGGACCTGCCTGGGATACATGGAATACAGCACACAGGCCAGATTGTCGATTGATAGCCTTGTTTGATGAGAAGATTGTCGGATGGGCAGCATTGTCAAATGTTTCTAGCAGATGTGTGTATTCTGGTGTGGCCGAGGTAAGTATTTATGTGGATCCCGATTTTCGTGGTATGGGTGTTGGCGATAGACTGATGAGTGATCTAATATCGGAATCTGAGTCAAATGGAATTTGGACCTTGCAGGCTGGAATATTTCCTGAAAATACAGGTAGCCTTCGGTTGCATGAGAAGCACGGTTTTCGTTTGATAGGCAAAAAGGAGCGGATTGGTAAGATGGATGATGTCTGGAGAGATGTCTTGCAACTTGAGCGTCGAAGTAAGATTGTGGGGATTAATTAATAAATTTATGTCTTCATAATGACCTGCTGTTTTCCATTAGCAGTGAGTGTCAATGCAAACATAATTTGTTCAATCAATAAAATCAAAAACATGGCAACAGTTTTGAAAAGTGAAGACAGGAACTTCACTGAAAATCCAAACAAGATTGATGGATTTCGGATTTTCACAGATAACTTAAGGAGTGCAAAGGGTTTGGATCCAGAGAATCTGAATTTCGACATTCGATTATTAAACCCTGGTCAGTGCTCTGCACCATATCATTTCCATAAATATGCCGAGGAGTTGTTTCTGATTATGTCAGGCGAATCAACATTGAGGACTCCCAACGGATTTGAGATTGTCAAGTCTGGAGATATGATGTTCTTTGAGAAGGGTGAGAGTGGGTCACATCAACTTTACAATCACACTGATTCACCCTGCCAATTTCTTGATGTAAGGGCCTATATCGGATTTGATTTGTGCGAATATCCTGATTCTAATAAAATGTTTATAGCCCCTTCAAATGAGATATTCGACAAGGACTCGACGGTGAATTATTTTAAGGGTGAGGAGCAGATTCCTGAAAAGTGGAAGCATGATTGGAAATAAAAACACCTGCCGCTAACACCACCTAAACCACAGCAGGCCAATGCTTTGCAATTAGCCCGCCCGCGCCCTACCTACCCGTTAGTGGCAATAGTAGAGCCCGTTTATTAATGACATCGCAGACATTCAACAAAGAAATATTCTTGGGCATTGCAGATATTCAATTAAGAATGATAACTGACAACTTGAACGATAATTTTGGTTGTGCATGCCTAAAATAGATTCGTAATTGCAGGATGCCCTAGCTTTTTGTAAGTGAAAATTGAACGTCCGGCAGGTCTTGTTTTTTTTGGTATCATTAAGTATCTTAGCTAAAAATTTTAAGTCGATGACAGATACTCGAATAATATTGAATGCGTTGAAGAGGAAATTGGAAGAAGTTTATTCCAATTCTATCGATAGTGTCGTATTATTTGGTTCGCAAGCGACTAATAAAGCGACTGAATATTCCGATTACGATATCTTGATTTTGTTGAATCAGGAGTATGGTAAAAAAGATGAAAATCAGATACTTGATATTTGTTTTGATGTCGATTTGGAGTATAACATCCTGATAGATGCGCATTTGTTATCGACTGATGAATTAAAAACAAAACGCGGAAGGCAGCCAATATTCGTGAATGCTCTTAAAAATGGAATTTACGCATGAGTATTGAGGAGCAAGATAGATTTGATCTGATTCAATATCGATTGACTGAAGCGAAAGATACGCAATCTGATGTTGAGCTTTTGATATCACACGATAGACTTCGAGCAGCCATTAATCGAGCTTATTATTCAATGTTTTATTCTCTTATGGCTTTGGGATTAAAATATGAGTTTGAGACATCCAAACATGCTCAGTTGATAGGATGGTTCAATAAGACATTTATCCATGAAGGTCTGATTGACTCCAAATTTGGTAAAATAATCACAAAAGCCTTCAATCGCAGGACAAAAGGGGACTATGATTCCTACTTCGAATTTGATAGAGAGACTATCCTGGAGATGTACGAAGAAATGAAGGATTTCAATCTTGAGATTGAACGATTAATAAATCAGAACGTATAACCTCAACGTACGATTCTGATTGTGGTGAGGACACCACAAAAAAAGAAATTCAAAACAACTACTGCCACTAACACCAGGTAAGCCACAGGCTGCCACTCAGGCGAAATACGCCTTCGTTCCGCCCGCGCCCTAGCTACCCGTTATGGGCAATTTTGGAAGTCGCGCAACTCGACCAACTTCGAATGCTAACGGTCGATAAATGCAAGAAATCGGCAGATTGCTAAAGTGTTGATTATCAATGGTGACAATGACCGTTAGTCAGAATTTTAGAACGCACATATTAAGGCAGTTGCAATTGTTTAACAAAGAGAAAGAAACAGCCTCAGAAGTTGTGCAACTATGATGAAAGATTCTTAAGACTTTCGGCAATTAAGAATAGGATTTTATCGTTAGTCAAGATTTTTAGAATAGTACAATTAAAGTTTCACGTAATTTATTAATAAAAAATCAAGAATTCATGGAAAATTTGAATTACCAGGTTAATCCCAAAGAGAACATTTACTTTGTTTTAAAAGTCGTATTTACAATTTTGGTTTATGGATTAACATATAAGCTGTTTGTTGCATTGGGTTCCTCAGAACTGGGTTCCCCTTATTATGTTTTACTAGTTTATGGACTGATGTTTGCATTATATTTATTTTTTGTCAACGGAGTAATGGCAGGATACGTTAAGGGTAATGGTGTAAGAATAACGATTGACCAATTTCCCGATTTTTATAGAACGATCGAAAAGCAATGTGAATTGTTAAAAATGGATTCTCCCCCTGTTTATATAATTCAAAATGGCGGTGTACTAAATGCTTTTGCCGCAAGATTTGTAGGCCGTAATTATGTTGTATTGTATTCTGAGATTTTTGAGTTATCATTTGAGGAAGCTGCCGATGAATTAAACTTTGTCATCGCTCATGAATTGGGTCATATAAAAAGGCATCATATGATTAAGAGGTTTTGGTTGTGGCCTTCATCCTTAATACCCTTTTTGGGTGCATCATATTCCAGAGCATGTGAATACACATGTGATAATATTGGTCATGCATTAAGTCCAAATGGTTCAAAATTAGGATTGTTGTTATTGGCATCTGGAAAGAAGACATACAAGAATGTGAATGTTCGGGAGTATTTATCATCAGCCAGTTATGAATCAGGATTCTGGGTTTGGTTTGCAGAAAAAATTGCATCACATCCTAATCTGCCGAAAAGAATTGAAAATATAGAATAATAAAAACTGCCCATAACACCAGGTAAGCCACAGGCTGCCACTCAGGCGAAATACGCCTTCGCTCCGCCCGCGCCCTACCTACCCGTTAGTCAGAATTTTAAAGCGCACATATTGAGGTGGTTGCAAATGTTAAGCAAAAAAAAGAAACAGCCTCAGAAGTGGTGCAACAGTCATGAAAGAATTTAGAATTATTTTACTGATTAATGAATTGGTGCTGACAATTTACAAATTTAATGTCAGATGAAATTAATGTCAGATATTTTTGATTAATCTTGTTCATATAGCTATATCTGATTTCAAAGTGAGAGAATATGCAGTAATAATTATTAATGAAGAGTTCTATGAGATATCAATTTTTAAATAAAAGAGAATCCCACTTAAAGATTCTGACCTTGTGTTTTGGTTTTATTGCAACTTGTTTGGTTTTTGTAAGTTGTGGTTCTGATCAGGATCTATATTTTGCACAATACACCCTGGAAAAAGAACCATTTGTTGCAAATACTATTAAAACAAACGGCTATTATTATTCACCCTACCATATTGTAAAGGACTTATATTATTCATATTATAGTTTTTCCAGGAATGGGGTTTCCTATTATGACTATTATTTACGCAGTTTGGGGTATTGTGATACTCTTTATTTAAATGGACCTTATAGGGGTAAGTATAGCAAAGAAATGTTTTTTAGTGGAAGATTCAAAATTCGACAGGACACCATTTGGAATGAAAGACACGAAGAGTGTTATACAGGGTCGATGCAGCTGACCTATTACACAATTGGACATATATTGAATGACACGACCATCCATTTATATAAATACTGCTTGCCAAATGGGTCTGATTCTGTGAGATTGAATGACACGTTGCATTTTAGATCAATTGATGCAATTCTTAACGATTAACGAACATTCAAGTTCGATGAACAACTCAAGGCGATGATTGGTTGATGTCATAATTATTAGGAATACAAAAACAAAAAAAAACGGCGTATAACACCAGCTAAGCCACAGGCTGCCACTCAGGCGATTACGCCTTCGTTCCGCCCGCGCCCTACCTACCCGTTAGCGGCCATGTTGGAACCCGTATGTTAGGGTTTCTACAATCTTGAATCAAACATCCAGGAGAAAGAAACAGCCTCAGAAGCTGTCAATGAATTTGATAAAATGATCAATATTTGAAAATAATTTATAAGTACTTTTTAAAGAAGGAGGATTAATGAGGAGGTTTATTGTAATACTATTTGTCCTAACAGTATCAACGTCAGTTTATTCACAGTTTTGTAAAGGAGATTATTCTTTATCGTTGAATGGGAACTATTATAAGAGTTCTAGTTCGAGTGGGGTCGCGACAAATTTTTTTTCTTCAAGTGGTGAAAATTTGAATGCATGCTTATCAATAGAGCATTATAGAACGAGTAAATCATATGTTGGTTTTGGTGTTGACTTTTATTGGGGTAATAATGATATAACTAATTCGCTTCTCAGTAAGAAATTCTCGCAAATTGAGAACATGAATTTGAAATCAATCAAATTATTCCCTAATCTTATTTACGGTTATTATCTGCAAATTGCGGATAACCTATTCCTTAACATAAATGCAAGAGTTGGATATGGGATATTGTCATCCAATTTTAATTCAAAATATAAGAACTATCAACATCCTTACGGCGGTACATTGGATTTAGGAGAAACAGCTGATGAAAATCTAAGTTTTAACTCTTCAGATTTTTTTGGTGATTTTGGTTCTTCGTTATCTCCGGAATTTAATTACTTCTTTTCAGATAAATTTGGCTTGTGCCTAAATTTGGGTGGTATAGGATATTCAATTTTGGATTGGAAGAAAGATTTATCATATTGGAAAGTCGACTTAAATCCAAATATTTGGAGACTGGGGATTAGATATATATTATAAAAAACACGGCAGCTAACACCAGGTAAGCCACAGGCTGTCACTCAGGCGATTACGCCTTCGTTCCGCCCGCGCCCTAGCTACCCGTTAGCGGACATGCAAGAGGCGCATTACCTTATAGCATCGCCATTTTGAGATAATAAAGAAATAAAGTTGTGCGTTTATTAATTACTTTATGATATTCCTATGCAATAGTATAGTTATTGAAAAAAAACTTGCTATTATTGCAGAAAATACTTACTGTAGTAACCTTACATAATATATGAATTACGGAATACTTAAAACATTTAACCTCGCGATTTTTCTTTTTTTCAGCATCTCACTTATTGCTCAAAGCAAATTTGTTCCGGGACACATTTTTAAGATGGATCAAGATACGATTGCAGGTTGGATTTACCTTGACGGTAATGCGGATTTGGCAAATGGATGTGTTTTTCGCCAAAGCCCAAAGGGCAAATCGCAAAAATATGGAATTAATGAGTTGACTGGATTTAAGTTTGACAATGAAAACCGCGTTTTCAATAAACGTACCGTTGAGCACATCCGATTGAATCGTGAGGTATTCCTCGAAACAATTATTTCGGGAGACTTGGATCTTCTTTATTGGCTTGATTTAAAAACTGGCGAAGTTTTGTATTTGTCCAAAAAATGTGATTCAACGTTGATTACGCTGCCATTCGAACAAAGTGAACGTTTGTTTGATGATGGCTATACAAGGAGCCGGCGGATGGTCTTAAGTACTATGCATCAGGATACGTTATACAAATACATGCAAGATAGGACCGATCTTTTCAAAGAGATTGAAAAAATCAGGATACCTACATTATCAAACCTAACCAAGCTC
>Ga0302207_1000773_pt1 | contig 12585 bp, 11 predicted proteins | sample II_Fen_E2_2_FD_198792 | JGI IMG/M metagenome (GOLD analysis project Ga0302207, IMG submission 198792) | Peat permafrost microbial communities from Stordalen Mire near Abisko, Sweden - II_Fen_E2_2 | ecosystem: Environmental > Terrestrial > Soil > Wetlands > Permafrost | place: Sweden: Abisko...
CAGCAATAAACGAACTGCAAATAGCCGATATAATAAATCTATATTCATAAATGATATTAATATATTCACTAAGTCATGCACAACACTGCACAACATTGCACAGTTGTGTCCAAAAGCATTGATATACATTACTTTGCGTTGACTTGTCTATTGTTTTGCATAAAAAACCACCTTATCTTTGCTTCGTCTTGAGAGAAAAACAACGTTGTTTTTCCATTAAAGAGACACAATGTGAAAAGCGATGAGCAAAGCACAGAACCCCCTAACAGGACAAATGTCCGGATCGATGGGTAACTTTGTTACTACCAGGTTAGGGAAGAAAAACATCGTCCGGGCAAAAGCGTTCGAACCTCGTGACGCTAAATCCGAAGCGCAGGTAAAACAGCGCGAAGGTTTCAAAATGATCGGGGAATTGTACCCTGCGTTGGGCAGTATTCCTGCTGAAGGATTTGTTCAACGCCCTGCTAACACTTCGGTATATGTTGCCTTTATGGCGGCAAATATGCCGGAGGCTATTGACAAATCGGGTGAAACATCCGTGATTGATTACAGCAAACTTATCGTTTCGGATGGAAGTCTGTCCAAAGTAATCGTTACGGAAGCCACGCTTGATGAAACAGGAATTACCGTAAGGTATTTGCCTTCGCTGAAAAACGAACTAAACAAACCTACTGACGAGATAGTGACTCTGGCACTGCTTGCTTCGGGAGAGTTGTGGGTAGAACGTCAGCCGCGGGGCAATGAGTTAACCGACTCCATACTGATACCGGTAACGAATGTAACTGCAACGGATGTCCTTGGCGTTTATGTTTTTGCCAAGCGTGCTGACGGAAGCAAATCATCGAAGACAGCCTATGTGCAAATCAGTTAACAGTTAACAGTTATCAGTTAACAGTTATCAGTTAGCAGTTATCAGTAAACGGTAAGCTGTAAATAGTAAACTGTGAAAAGTGAACGGGTAGGAGTGAGCCGGTTATTAAAATGAAAAGACTCCCTGTAAGGATGGGCTTGCCGGGAGTTTTTTTAGATAGAAAGGAATGCGGAGAAAAATTGATTCTTATTAAAAAAATACTTATATTTGTCTCTACAAAATTATCGCAATGAAAACCGGAATTAAAATCTTTGAAGAACAAAAGGTTCGTACTGTTTGGGATGAGGAAACCGAGGAATGGTATTTCTCTATTGTAGATGTTATAGAGGCACTGACAGGAACAGATCGTCCTCGTAAATACTGGAGCGATTTGAAGAAAAAACTCCTAAAAGAAGGAAGTCAGTTGTCCGCTAAAATCGGACAACTGAAATTGCTTGCTGCTGATGGAAAAAAATATAAATCGGATGTAGCCAATACAGATCAGCTTTTCCGTTTAATTCAGTCCATTCCGTCCCCCAAAGCAGAGCCTTTTAAACTGTGGATTGCTCAGGTAGCCAAAGAACGATTGGATCAAATGCAGGATCCCGAATTATCAATAGAGCAAGCCATGATGGATTATAAGCGCTTGGGGTATTCGGACAACTGGATTAATCAACGGTTGAAAAGCATTGAAATACGCAAAGATCTGACAGACGAATGGAAATCGAGAGGATTGGCGGAGGGTGTTCAGTTTGCCACCCTAACTGATATTATATATAAAACATGGGCGGATAAAACGGCTAAGGAATATAAACAATACAAAGGATTGAAAAAAGAAAATCTGCGGGACAATATGACTAACACCGAATTAGTGTTGAATATGTTGGCTGAGCTTTCTACCACAAGGATTTCTGAAACTACTAACCCTGATTCGATGAATGAACATGAACAGGTAGCAAAACAAGGTGGCGAAATTGCCCGAAATGCCCGCCTTGAATTAGAAGCTAAAACAGGAGAAAAAGTAATTTCACCGTTGAATGCCAGGAAGGGAATCCTGAAAAGGAATAAAGATGAGTTGGAACAATAATGATAATCAGTAATCTGTGAACAGTGATCAGGTAGGAGTGAGCCGGTTATTAAAATGAAAAGACTCCCGGTAAGGATAAGCTTACGGGGAGTTTTTTATGCAAAACACTAAAATAAATCCGCGTTTTGTGCTCCAAATGCAAATAATTAATATCTTTGTAAAAATTTTAAATTTAATACAATATGAAAAAAACGCTTTTCACTTTTGCACTTCTGATTGCATTTAGTATTGCCGGGATGGCTCAAATCGACAAAATTGTTGGGAGATGGAAAACTATCGATGATAAAGATGGTAGTGCCAAATCCATTGTTTTCATTTTTAAAGCTACTAATGGCCAGTATTACGGAAAAATTGAGAAACTTTTTAAAGAACCCGAAAAACTCTGTACCGAATGCGAAGGTGCCAATAAAAATAAATTGATTTTAGGGATGTTGATTATTAATAATATGGTGGAAAAAGATGGTAAACTTACCGGAGGTACGATTTTAGATCCCAAAAACGGCAAAGTGTACCGGTGTAATATAAGTCTTGAATCGGAAAATGGCGAAAAACTAAGCGTTAGGGGCTCTCTGGACAAAGGTGGTTGGATTGGACGCTCTCAAACCTGGATTCGGGTAAAATAAATACAAGCCTGATTTACTGATGATTGACTTTTGCATTCCTGTAGTTATAAAGCTGCAAGGTTAAATAATGCTAAATCGATTAAAATACTTGATAAATATGTTGTACAACATAAAAATTCACCTTATTTTTGCACTGTGTTTTTCATGGTATTAGATTTAAGGTTAACTAAAAGATTGGGTTGTCGCGAGACAACCTTTCTTGTTTTTAGACCCCTGATACCCTCTCGATAAGAATAAGGATAAATTGCGGGGGCTAAAGAGTGGGTCTATGAAACGTTTTAATGTTATTAAAATATAAGATACTTCGTCTTAAAGCCCCTATTTGGGGAACCAACGGTCAACGACTAAAGGGAGTTAATTGGGGGTCGAAGAAGATAAAGAAATCTATCAATAATATTTATTTAATGCTTAAGTAATTGGGAGTAAGTAATTTCATATTTTTCTTTGTGTTTCTTTTTGCCTTAGTGTCTTTGTGGCAGGAAAAAATAGCCACCAAGACACAAAAACACTAAGTTTCACTAAGTAAATAAAAAATCACATTAGATGAGTTAATCATAAATACGATATTTTAAAAGGGAGAAGAAAAAAGACAAGCGTGCAATTAAAAATAGCAAAACCCGATAAAACACACAAAATACTATTCTCTTGAATTCAATAACCAACCGGCTTTATACCAGCTCACTCACCGGAGTCAGCAAGGCAGCAAAAACTGTCTGGTGGCTCTTAAAACTCATTATTCCCATCAGTTTATTGGTGAGTTTTCTGCAATATTGGGGTGTAATCGCTGATATTGCCGTATTCCTCAAACCTATTTTCTCCATTGTAGGACTTCCCGGTGAATCGGCTGTAGTCTTTATATCCAGTATTTTTCTACCGCTTTATGGTCCCATTGCCATTATCGCCACGCTTCCGTTAACCATCAGGGAAATTACAATTCTGGCCATTATGTGTCTGATTTCTCATAATTTACTGGTGGAAACAGCCATTCAACGCAAAACGGGTTCTAAATTCCTTATCATGTTTTTTTTGCGTTTAATAACTTCATTGATTTGTGCTTACCTTCTGAATCTGCTTTTGCCCGAAAATCTGGGTGGAAATCATGTAATTCAAAAGAGTATTGAATTTACGAATGTACGCGAAATGCTGGTAAACTGGGCTGGAAATGCAGGATTTCTGGCATTAAAAATAGGATTAATCGTCACCGGATTAATGATTTTACAAAATATTCTGAAAGAATTCAATATCTTAAGCATTATATCGAAGGTTTTCGCTCCGGTTATGCGGGTAATGGGACTATCGGATGACAGTTCTTTTTTGTGGTTTGTTGCCCAAACACTTGGTCTGACCTATGGTTCGGCGGTAATGATTGAAGAAGTGAACAACAAAGAAATAACTCCAGAAAGTGCAAATTTATTGAATTACCATATTGCAATCAATCACTCCCTGTTGGAAGATACACTTTTGTTTGTGGCGATCGGTGTTCCTGCCGGTTGGATCATCGTTCCCCGTTTTGCCTTTGCCATTTTGGTGGTATGGAGTGTGAGAATTATACTAAAATTGAGAAAATAAGGTCGGAATAAACCCGTTTAAGAAAAAAAGAAAACATAATTTAGAATTCGATAAGTTTACAATTGCAAATTATTAAACTATTCATTATATTTGCAAAATAAAGTAAAAGCGATTTAATGGCCAATAAGATGTCGAACACAAAAAAAATGCTCATAGAAGTTGCACGTCAACTTTTTGCCGATAAAGGCAAAAAAGAAATCACCATGAATGACATTGCAAGTGCTTCCAAAAAAGGCAGGCGCACGCTCTATACTTATTTCAACAACAAGGAAGAGATATACCGGGCTGTAATTGACAAAGAATTAGACACGATCCTGGATAGGCTTTATATTGTGTCCAATCAAAAAGCCGAGCCTGATGTAAAGCTTAAAAACCATATTCTCACGCATCTTGATGCAGTAAAAGACGTTGTGAATCGTAACGGTTCACTCCGGGCCGATTTTTTTCATGATATTTATGAAGTGGAACGCAAGCGCAGAAAAATTGATGTGAAGGAAATCGGGTTGATTCGTTCCATTATCACCGAAGGTATTGAAAAGAATATTTTTAAACGCATGGATGTTGAATTGTCGTCCATCATTATTTTTTATGCCATCAAGGGACTCGAAGTGCCTTATATTCGTCAGAATATTAGTTCGGAATTCGAAAAAAACAAAAACAGCATTGTTGAATTTGTTTTTATGGGAATTAAAGAAAAAGCTCCGGCTTCGAGACGTATCTCCTGAACTTAACCTGCCTTTCTCACTGTGTTGAAGATCAATAATTGGATGTCAATCTGTATTATTGACTTTCAATTGGAGTGAGCTTTACTACAAAATTTCAGATAATTTATTAATTAGAGAAATTTTTCTTTAATTAAAAAAACACTATCTTTGTACCCTCAAAACAACAAAACTAAAAAGCTTTATGGCATTTGTTAACAATACATTGATTGTACGGAGAGACTTAATGTCTAAACTGGTAAAATTATACAGCGAAGGTGATTTAATTGTTGAGATTGACCGATTACCGATCAGAATGTCTCCAAAAAACAGTCAGGCACGTGGAAGATGTTGCATTCATAAAGAACGTGCCGTATTAAAATACAAAATGTTACCCATTCTGGGTTATAGCATTCACGAAGAAGTGGATGAACTTACACCTTTATCGGAATATGCGCAAAAAGCACTTGATCGAACTGTTCCTAAAAAGGAAATATTAACCGTTGTAGATGAGGCCTGTACATCGTGTGTAAAAACAAACTACGTGGTTACAAACCTGTGTAAAGGCTGTGTCGCCCGTTCGTGTTATATGAATTGCCCGAAAGACGCCATTAGTTTTATGGAAAACGGACAAGCACATATTAACCACAGCAAATGCATAAATTGTGGAATTTGCAAAGAAGCATGTCCCTACCATTCCATAGTTTATATTCCCATTCCGTGCGAGGAAGCCTGTCCGGTAAAAGCAATTCAGAAAGACGAAAACGGCATAGAACAGATTGATGAAAGCAAATGTATTTATTGCGGGAAATGTATCAATGCCTGTCCGTTTGGTTCTATCTTCGAAGTTTCACAGATTTTCGATATTTTTTCGGCACTGGAACGAAATGAACAACTGGTAGCGTTAATGGCACCTTCTATTCAAGCGCAATATAAAAATCCGATAGGCGAAATTGCCGATGCTGTTTGTCAGATTGGATTTCAGGAAGCGATGGAAGTGGCTTACGGAGCTATGCAGACAACCCAACATGAAGGGGCGGAGTTGCAGGAAAAACTGGAGGAAGGCCAGCAATTTATGACTACATCATGTTGTCCATCGTATGTGGAACTGGTTAATAAACATTTGACCGAAATGAAGCCTTTTGTTTCGTTGACCAAGTCGCCCATGTATTATACGGCTGAAATGGCAAAGGCTAAATATCCGGATGCGAAACTGGTATTTATAGGACCTTGTGTGGGGAAACGGAAAGAAGTTGCTGAAAATGACATGATTGATTACATGCTGACATTTGAAGAACTGGATTCTCTTTTTACAGGTTTGTCAATTGAAATGAATGAAGTAAGTGGTAACAGTGAATATGCACCCATGTCAGGTCGTGGATTTGCACGGGCAGGCGGAGTAATTTCGGCAGTGGCACAAATGTATCCGCAATTGGGCGTAAAACCTGTTCAGGTTTCAAATATCAATAAGAAAAACATTGGACTTCTCAGGGCGTATGCCAAGGGAAAAGCTCCCGGAAACTTTATTGAAGTTATGGCTTGCGAAGGAGGTTGTATTTCAGGTCCTTGTGCCAAAGTGGATTATACTCAGGCTCTAAAGACTTTTAAAACAGCCATGGGTGAGGATTGAAAAAGATTTGGGTGAAAGTAGAATAATCCTGACTAATTCAGATTTTTAGTATCATTCCCATAAATTGCTTCTTTCAGCCTGCAATCACATTCACAACGGCTGCTTTCGAGTAAACCACTACGTTTTAATAAATCGTACTCTACTACAAAATTATCGGTAAAAATACCTGAATTCAGGTTTTGTTCAATCTGTTGTTGAGTCCACCATTTTGTCTGGTCAATAAAAGACAGATTCGGTTTTATTTCCATTTGCTGGCAACTGACAAAGAGAAAAGCATAGTGATACTCATTCAGCGCATCGAGAGAATAGGTTGATAGGTACATGTACCTGAAGTTGTCCAATGCATACCGTTCTAAAGCAGTTCTTTCAATGCATTGGTCTATGTTTTCTTCCATTTTCATGTGATTTGAAATGGCAGTATCCCATAAACCTCCTAAAACTAGATTTTCAGTAGATCTTTTCTGCATTAATATCAGGCCTTTATCGATGATTAAAACCCTTACAACCGGATGCTTATACTTGTTTTCATCATTTAAACTTGTTTGATGCTGAACACTACCGATTATTTTCCCATGATCGCTCACTATTGGCCACCATTCTTCTTTCAGTAAATCAGCTCTCACAATCTGAACCCGAAGTATCTCAAAGGCAATCAGAAAAGCCAAAGCACCCAGATAACCATATTGCGATAGCTGAAGATAAAAAGCGGTGTTTTTACTGAATGAGAATTCTGCAAGCAAGTCTGACGAAATATAGGCGGTTAATATCAGAAATAATGCCCAAATAAACCGATACAATTCATTGAAATTGTTGGACATGGGGATTAGCTTCGAAATCACTTTTAAAATAACCCGCTGTATCTGAGTTCTGAACGCAATGAAAAAGAGCAGAAAACTCATCACGACAATTTCGTAGAAAATTTTGTGAAGATGCGGATTGATGGGAAACAGGTATTCTAATCCTGCGATAAGACTGATAATTACAAATAATGATGTAAAAATCAAATGCCAGATTAAAATGCGGTTATATTTGTAAAAAACATAGACCACCAGAATTAAAGCAACGGGAAAAGAAATCTTCCAGGCAATGCCCATTCCAAAAAATTCATCTAATACCAAAAATAAAAGTAATGGTAATAGATGAAGTACAGGATTAAAAAATGACTCTCTAATTTGCTTTCTCAGCTTCTTCATACGGTTTCAACTATATCTTCAAAAAATGTAACAACATTCCGGAGTTTTAGTTTGATTTTAGTTTGAAAAAGCCTGAAAATACATTAAAATGCCATCATTCTACTCACATATTTACCAATAATATCAAATTCCAGATTTACAACGGTTCCGGCTTTTATCTGATTGAAATTGGTGAATTCGAAAGTATAGGGAATGATAGCAACCTGAAAGCTGCTATCGGTTGGATTAACAACCGTAAGACTAACGCCATTTACCGTTACTGAGCCTTTGTCAACGGTCATATAACCGCGTTTAGCCATTTCCTTGTTAAACGGATATTCAAACGTAAAATACCAGCTTCCATCGGCTTCTTTCACTTCGGTACAAACGGCAGTTTGATCCACATGTCCCTGAACAATATGTCCATCCAGACGTCCGTTCATCAACATACTCCGCTCCAGATTTACTTTGCTTCCGGGAACCAACAAACCAAGATTTGTTCTTTGTAACGTTTCACTTATTGCAGTTACAGTGTATGTGTCATCGGTTTTGGATACAACCGTCAGGCAAACACCGTTATGTGCCACGCTTTGATCAATTTTGAGTTCATGGGTAAATGAACACTTCATGGTAATGTGCAGATTTTCCTGCTCCTTTTTTAATGCAACTACCTGAGCTGCCTCTTCTATTATTCCGGAAAACATATTTTTTATTTATACCCCCAACCCCTAAAGAGGAGTTAAGAGTTGTTTTTAATTAAATTATTGTCTGGTATTTAAGCCCCTTTAGGGGTTGGGGGTCAATTCCTGGTGACACTCTTGACTCCTTTTACAATCCTTATTTTTTTGATAATACTATCCAGATCTTTCGTATCACTTACCATGATGGTGAGATTTCCCTGAAAAAGTCCGGCATTTGAATCAATGGAAATGGACCGCAAAGATATACTTTTCTCCTTCGAAATCAAAGAGGTAATATTCGTTACAATTCCGATGTCATCATGCCCTACAATACGCAATGTAATAGGATATTGCGAACCAACCGATTTGCCTGACCAGCGCGCTTTTACAATCCGGTAACCAAAACGGGCAATCATTTGCGGTGCATTGGAGCAATCGGTTTTGTGAATCTTTATTCCACCCATTACGGATACAAAACCAAACACTTCATCACCATAAATCGGATTACAGCATTTCGCCAGTTTAAAATCAACTCCTTTTAAATCTTCACCAATAACCAGTATATCATCTTTGCCCGTAGTTTCGGGAGACTGAATTTCTTTTGAAAAAGAATCAGCTCTGCGAATTTCCGAATTTTCGATAACTGTAGGTTTATCCAAATCCACATACGCATCACGAACCACGTGCATATCCAGTTTTTCGTGAGCAATTTCCTGATAAAAGTCACTGACGGTTTTGAATCCTTTTTTCTTGGCCAACCGGGATATTTTCCCATCGTCCAAATCAATTTTCCAGTTCTTGAATCGACGAATCAATGTTTCACGACCCATTTCCGCGTCTTTAAACTCAACATCTTTAAGCGCTTGCCGGATTTTTGTTTTGGCACGTGAAGTGGTTACCACATTCAGCCAGGATGGATTTGGTTTTTGGGTAGGCGAAGTCAGCACTTCCACCTGATCGCCATTATTCAGCACATATTTTATCGGCATATTTTTGCCGTTCACTTTTGCACCAACACATTTACTGCCAAGTGCCGAGTGAATGGAAAAAGCAAAATCGAGCGCAGTGGCTCCCTTGGGTAATTTATGCAAATCGCCGTTTGGTGTGAATACAAACACTTCTTTATCGTACAAATTCAGTTTGAATTCGTCCATAAAGTCAACAGCATTCAGTTCGGGGTTTTCCAGAATTTCGCGAATACTTTTCAGCCATTCGTCCATTCCCGATTCACTTTTTATGCCTTTGTATTTCCAGTGGGCTGCCAGTCCCTTTTCAGCCACTTCGTCCATTCTGACACTTCGAATCTGAACTTCCACCCATTTGCCTTCAGGTCCTAAAACTGTGGTGTGGAGACTTTCGTATCCGTTTGTTTTGGGGATGGAAAGCCAGTCACGCAATCGTTTCGGATTAGGTTGATACATATCAGCCACAATGGAATAAGCCTGCCAGCAAGCTGCTTTTTCTTTATCAAGCGGAACATCAAAGATAATCCGGATGGCAAATAAGTCGTAAATATTTTCGAATGGTGTGTTCTGTTTCTTTATTTTCGTATAAATGGAATGAATGGACTTTGTCCGGCCTTTTATCGAAAACTCAAATCCAATATCACCTAATTTTTCCTTCAACGGCGTAATAAAATCGGAAATAAACTGATCGCGCGAACGTTTTGTCTCATTTAGTTTGTGTGCAATCTCCCGATAAATCTCACGATTAGTATGTTTAAGTGACAGATCTTCCAGTTCCGTTTTAACGGCATATAACCCCATACGGTGAGCCAACGGAGCATATAAAAACGATGCTTCACGGGCAATATTCTGACGTTTTTCTTCGGGAAACGAATCAAGAGTCCGCATAATTTGCAGGTGTTCGGCAATAATGATCAGAATTACGCGAACATCTTCGGCGAACGTGAGGAATAATTTCCGGAAATTTTCTGTTTCGAGGGAAGCATTTCGAGCATAAAGTTCTTCAACACGCATCATTCCCTGAATAATAGACGAAACCTGTGTACTGAATTTACTTTCAATTTCAGCTATACTAATTTGCTTTTTTTCAACTAGTTCGTGAAACAAAACACTCAAAACTGCTGCTTTCCCCAATCCGATTTCATCTAAAATGATTTCAACAATCTGCATTTTATCGGATACCGAACGACCGGGAGCTTCACCCTCAGGAGGAAAGATAGTATAATGTTTCTTGATAATTGCTCTCAGTTCCTTACGCTCCTCATAATTGAAAAGCGTTGGAAATAATCGCAACAGTCTGCTATATTGTATTTTGAATGACATATCAGTTTTCAGTTTTCATTAAACAGTTATCAGTGAACAATTCTTAATGCTTGCCACTTACTGCTTACCGCTATTTTAGGTGCAAAGATACGATACAAATTTTTAAGAACATTCAAAAGCAAAAGCAAAAAGCAAGAAATATCTGATAAAAATCAGTCAGGATAAGCAGGTATTGGATATTCTTTTCTAAATTTGCAAAAAAATAAGAAATTGAACGATTTTTACCAACTTTGAAATTTATTTTTGCTGAACGACCTTAAACCAATATGTTAGAACATTCACTTTCAACAAATACGACCTCATATAGTTTATTCATTCGTGTTCATTCGGAAGGATTCTCATTATCCGTTTTTGACGAATCAAATTCTTTATTGTCTGCCCGAAAAGTCAATACAGCACTATTTTCATTATCGATGGATGACATAATTTCATTATTCAACGATGAAACTAAATTAAATTATAAGAATATTGGTATTGTATGTGAATCTGATAGTTACACTATCATTCCTGCAGATATTTTCAACATTGAAAACGCTGCAGATTTTCTGCATTTTGAACATAAACCTGTAGAAAATGAAAGCATTCTGTTTAATAAAATACCTGCTTTCGATATTGTAAATGTATTTTCCATACCTACAACAATTCACAAAGCTCTGAATTTCTTGTTTCCCGATTCTTCTATCGAGCATCATTTAAGTTGGTTTCTGAAAGAAAAAATAAAATTACAAAATGAGAATAGTCTTTACATTTGGACAAGAGTCAACATGTTGGATATACTTGCTCTGAAAAAAGGAAAATTAGAATTAATCAATAGTTTCAACTATCAGACCACGGAAGACTTTGTTTATTTTACACTAAATATTTTTGATAAACTTTCGCTTGAAACAGAAACCGACCCGGTATTTTTATTTAATTCAGACAATAAACCGGAACTGCGAAATCTGCTGAGCAAATACGTTACAGTATCAGTTATTAATTAAGAAGATGAGAATAATAAGTGGAAAATATAAAGGAAGGCGAATATCAGCTCCAACGAATATCACAGCCCGTCCAACAACCGATTTTGCCAAAGAAGGTTTGTTCAATTTGTTGAATAACCGGATTGATTTCGAGGGAATTGATGTGCTTGATTTATTTGCCGGAACAGGCAGCATCAGTATTGAATTCGTTTCGCGCGATTGCAATAGTGTGATTTCTGTTGAACTGAATGACCGTCATTGCAATTTTATTCGTAAGGTTTGTGCAGAATTGAAAATAAGCAATTTGTCGCTTGTCAAAACGGATGTTTTCAAATTTATAAGCGGTTGCCATACGCAGTTTGATATGATTTTTGCCGATCCGCCTTATGAGTTGGATAATATTGCTGAAATTCCCGGTTTGATTTTCTCGCATAACCTGCTCAAGAGCGATGGACTCTTCGTTCTGGAACATTCCTCTAAAACCGACTTCACCAATCACACTAATTTTGTTGACCACCGGCATTATGGTAACGTCAATTTCAGTTTTTTTGAATATAAATGACCCCCAAACCCCCTAAAGGGGATTTAAGATGGAGTTTCTTCATCGAGAATCTGTAAATATAAGTACTTTGAAAAAATCAAAATAGGAAAATATGAGAAAACTTCTTTTAGCATTTGTATGCTTTGTTTTTGCCTTACAAGTGTTTGCCAAAACGGAAACTAATTTTGAAAAAGCACAAATTAAAAAGTTAATGATTAATGCCACTCTTTGGCAATTAAATAACCCAAGACATGAATTGACTGACTGGACAAACGGAGCTTTTTATGCCGGTATTTCGGCAGCGTATAAAACTACTCATGATGAGCGATTGAAGCAAGCCATGCTGGATATGGGTGAAAAAAATCAATGGAAACTTGGTCCCGATATAAAATTTGCAGACGATCAGGCTATTGCGCAAACCTATGTTGACTTGTACCGGATAACAAAAGATAGAAAAATGATTGAGCCGTTTATCAAAAGGCTGG
>Ga0302207_1000786_pt1 | contig 12436 bp, 8 predicted proteins | sample II_Fen_E2_2_FD_198792 | JGI IMG/M metagenome (GOLD analysis project Ga0302207, IMG submission 198792) | Peat permafrost microbial communities from Stordalen Mire near Abisko, Sweden - II_Fen_E2_2 | ecosystem: Environmental > Terrestrial > Soil > Wetlands > Permafrost | place: Sweden: Abisko...
GCACGGCGTTTTAGTGGAAAAGACCTATAAAGTTGGCGGACTCTACGGTGCAGCTATATCCCGTATCGTCAGTTGGCTGGAAAAAGCAGCTAAGGTAACCGAAAACGACAAGCAACTCGATGTGATCAGTTCGTTGATTGCTTTTTATAAAACAGGTGATTTAAAAACATACGATGAGTATTCTATTCATTGGGTGGAAGATCTTCAGTCGCAGGTTGATTTTGTGAATGGATTTACAGAAACGTATGGTGATCCACTTGGTATGAAAGCAAGTTGGGAATCGATTGTCAATTTTAAAAATATCGAAGCAACCAAACGCACCGAAATAATAAGTGCCAATGCTCAATGGTTTGAAGATCATTCACCTGTTGAAGCAAGGTTCAAAAAAGAGACCGTAAAGGGAGTAACGGCTAAAGTAATTACGGCTACTATTCTGGGTGGTGATTGTTATCCATCAACACCTATTGGTGTAAACCTGCCTAACTCGAACTGGATACGGCATGAACACGGTTCTAAATCGGTTACAATTGAAAACATTACCGAGGCATATGATCAGGCATCATTAGGAAATGGATTTACCGAAGAATTTATGTGGAGCAATGTTGAGCGGAAACGGGCAAAAGAGTTTGCATCCCTGACAAATAATTTACATACCGACTTACACGAATGTCTGGGACACGGTTCAGGCAAATTACTTCCGGGAGTTGATCCTGACGCCTTAAAAGCATATGGTTCTACCATTGAAGAAGCCCGAGCTGACTTATTTGGGCTATATTACATGGGAGATCCTAAAATGACTGAATTAAATCTATTACCGGATAAAGACGCCTTTAAAGCAGAATATTATTCGTTTATGATGAATGGACTACTTACTCAGTTAACCCGCGTACAACCCGGTAAAAACATCGAAGAAGCACACATGCGCAACCGTCAGTTGATAGCTGCCTGGGTTTTCGAAAAAGGAAAGAAGGATAAAGTAATTGAAATGGTTAAACGTGACAGCAAAACCTATGTCGTGATTAATGACTATGAAAAACTTCGTACCTTATTCGGAAAACTATTAGCAGAAATTCAAAGGATTAAATCAACCGGAGACTTTGAAGGAGGGAAAAAACTCGTTGAAACGTATGGTGTAAAAGTGAATCAACCGTTGCATGACGAAATTTTATTACGTTATAAGAAGCTGAATCTCGCTCCTTACAGAGGATTTGTGAATCCGGTCTATACACTGGTAAAAAACGAAAAAGGTGAAATAACCGATGTTACAATTTCGTATACTGAAAATTATATAGATCAACATCTGAGGTATTCGAAAGATTATTCGGTTTTACCAACCAATAATTAAAAAAGGCAATATTTAAATTAATAAACGAGGTTATCTTCCGTAGAGATAGCCTCGTTTATTTTTTGATTCCGTATTTCCAAAAGGTCCACAATTATCTTTCTCATCTTATCAATTAAAGGCTTGTTATCATCCGAGTAAATAACAAAGTCTGCCCTACTCACCTTTTCTTTATCAGAAAGCTGATTGGCCATTCGTGCTTTTACATGCTCAGGTGTAACCCCATCACGTTTTACAACTCTTTCAATACGAGTAGTTTCATCGGCTGTGATCAAAATGACTTTATCAACCAGCTTATTAAATCCACTTTCATACAATATAGCAGATTCAATAAATAACATTTTTTTGGGGAATCGATTGATCACCCAGTTATTAAAATCTTCCAACACTAATGGATGAACAATGGTAGTTAATTTTGCAAGTAATTCGGGTTTTGCAAATACTATTTTCCCTAAGGCCGAACGATTTAATCCTTGCTCTGAATAGATGTCTTTTCCGAACATATCAATGAGTTTTTTCCTCATGGTTGAATGTTCATTTTGTAATCTACGGGCTTCTAAATCTGTGTCATATACCGAATAACCTTCAGCACGCAACAACTTTGACAATGTTGATTTTCCACTGCCTATCCCACCGGTTATCCCTATGATCAAAGGTTTATTCATAATTTTAATATATCTTGAATATTAGGTTACTATATCAAATAAACAATTAAACTTACTAAACAGTTCATCTATTTGTTTATAACAAACTATAAACTTTTTAAAACTGATTTAGAAACCGAAACTAAAGCCAACAGTAAAAGTCGTATTTTTACCCTGTAAATATGCTGGAGTAAATAAATTGAGATAACCCTGAGCTGTTTCACGAACTTCTCCGGCTATCGGTGTAGAGCTTAAGTTGTATCCACGAATATCAGAGTATGCTATGCTCAATAAAGCATAAGCATTATTGATAATTTCATATTGTGCATTGAACCCTATGGTTTTATTGCTCCATGTAATTTCATGTAAAGCAGGTTGACTGATTATAGTTCCAACATCATGACGATCATAATTATATTCATTTCCATGTTTTGCATCCACATAAGAAAGACTCAGATCCAATCCACGTATTGGTTTATACCGTACGGCAAGATATAGTTCCTGCGAGTTGTCATCAAGATAACTTCCCAGGTTATAGTCGTTTGATGCCCATGTAATTGCCGGTATTGAATGCTTGTAATTGATAATATTGGTTTGTGTAAATTCACCTACAACTGATAAATTTTCAACAGGTAAATTACTTAGATTTGCACCTACTTTAATAGAAACAGGATTCCGCTCTTTACTGCTTGGTAAAAACCGACCCCAACTTATTTCATCCGCATAAATCGAAGTAAACAAATGCAAATGCTTTATATTTCGCGAACTGATATTCATAAATACCTGTGAATTCTGATTCTCAAGCCCCAATCCTTTTGTTAGTGTATGGTCGATTGATTTGTAAAAAGCTATAGGAATAAAATAGGCAGGTTGAATATTTTCTTCAGCATAAATAATCGAATTCCCAATCGACAGATTCAAATTTCGGATTGGCGTAAAAGTAAACATATTTGCAGCTATAAATTTATTACTCATGCGATAACTTTTAGCACCTAAATTATCGACATAATAACGGGTGGAATCAATAACATTGGAAACCAGCCAACCATGAATATATTGCAATTCAAACCATTTTGCAGGCTTAAGATGAAAAGTAAGCATTGGGAAAGAAGGTGTTCTGCCAGAAAGGATATTCGAGCCATGGTAATTATCTCCCCAAACCACATTATCTTTTACTAATCCAACAGAACCCCAAATCCAGGAGTATTTGATACCACCTCTTGAATCACTAAAATCACCTCCGGAAGCAGATTCCTTGTATTCATAACCCGGATAATCGTTTAAATAAGATGGGCGGGCCAATAACGGTCCATCTACCGAAATATCACGCAAACTTCCGTAAACGCTTAAATGCTTTCCTATGGTCGATTGGAAATCTGCACCATACCACCTTTTTAATATTGTTCCATTTCCATTTCGGGTTATATTAAAACCCAGTATTGGTGTTATCCTTGCACGAAACAATGTATCCTTATAATTAAATGAAGGCTGAATAAATGCAAGAGCCAACTGATCATTTCTTTTCAGTGTCAGACTTGTTTCGGGAAGTTTATCCTGCTCCAAAGCAAATTCATTAAGAAAAAATTTCAATTCACCCTGCTGTCTTTTATTCAGTTTTTTAATCTGAGCTTGTGTCTCAATAAGTTTTTCAGCAATAAAAGTTCTTGAATAAGGTTTTGCCACTGAATTCAATTCGATAACTCCATCAATGGCCATCTCATCAAGATAATCGTAAATACGTGTATATGAAATATGCTCAGGAATATCCTGAGCATACGTTGATAACATAGCGATACTAAATAATACACTCAGAAATACATTCTTCATTACTAATAATATTTTTTAGAATGGTGAAACGACTCAACGAACCATATATGATCATTCAATACAGATTATCAGGAATTGTGATTTCAGCACTAAGTTTCCATAGTCGCTGATAATCAAATTTTACAAAACACTAATATCTTATTCTCTAGTCTTTGATACTGGTTCTTAGATCTTTAATCTTTGTTCTTTGATCTTTAATCTTTGTTCTTGGATCTTTGTTCTTGGATCTTTGTTCTTTGATCTTTGTTCTTTGATCTTGGATCTTGGATCTTGGATCTTTGTTCTTGGATCTTTGTTCTTTGATCTTTGTTCTTTGATCTTTGATTTTGGATCTTGGTTCTTGGATCTTGGCTCTTGGTACTTGGATCTTGGTTCTTTGATCTTTAATCTTTGATCTTTAATCTTTGTTCTTGGATCTTTGTTCTTTGATCTTGGTTCTTTGATCTTGGCTCTTGGCTCTTGGTTCTTATCTAATATACATAATACTTGCCGATGATGGTGCAACAATAAAAGTTGTTCTTTTTACAACTGATATTCCATTTAAATTTATTTGACCATCATGACAAACCAGGTTCCATTCTCCTGCTGGTATTTCAATCTCTACAGGTTTTCTGTTACCGTTGAAAATCACCAGAATATCCTTCCATACTTCATCATTTACATGATTGGTCAGGAGATAAGCAACAACATTGGGCGTATTCACAGTAAGAAATTTCAAATGACGTTGGACCATTTCCTGTGTAGGCATTCGAAATGCAGAATGTGCTTTTCTCAATGAAATTAAACCTTTGTAATAATTAAAGATATCAATATTCGGGCTTTTAAAATTCCAGTTTATCTGATTAATAGAATCAGGTGATTGATAAGTATTGTGAATACCTTTTTTATTTCGGTACAATTCTTCACCGGCATACATAAAAGGAACACCCTGGGACGTAAATACAATTGTTTGAGCCAGTTTATTAAAACGAACTAATTCTTCATCTGTTGCATTCTCAGGTTTTGAATTTTTCAATTTATCAACAAGGCACATATCATCATGACACGAAACATAATTGATAATCTGTGTCGGATTATTTACATACGGTGCTTTTGAATAAATAAGTTTTGAATAATTTATGCTGTCATGTTGAGTAGCTCCTACTATTCCAAACTTAATACTTTCTTCCAGGCTGTCAGTTCCTGAAACAAATCCCGGAATTTGAGAGTGCATCCAACTGCCTTTAATTGCATCTCGAATATCATCACTAAAAACAGCAATGTTTTCCAATTGTTTTGCATTTTTCTTTAAAGCCCTTTTATCCTCTGAAAGTGGTGATTTTCCTGCCGTCCAACCTTCGCCATACATGAATATGGTTGGATCAATCCGATCCAGAGCATACCGAATGGCATTCATCGTTTCGATATCGTGAATTCCCATTAAATCAAAACGGAATCCATCAATGTGATATTCAGTGGCCCAATATACCACCGATTCAACCATAAATTTACGCATCATGGCACGTTCGGAGGCAGTTTCATTCCCACAACCTGAGGCATTCGACCAGGTACTGTCAGCATTCATTCGATAAAAATAACCGGGTGCCAACAAATTTAAATGAGAGTTTTTCGCCGCTGACGTATGATTATAAACCACATCCATAATTACACGTATCCCCGATTTATGAAGTGATTGTACCATTTGTTTAAACTCAGTTATACGTGTCACCGGATTATAGGGGTTTGTCGAATAACTTCCTTCGGGTACATTATAATTAACCGGATCATACCCCCAGTTATATTTGTTTTGATTAAGTTTAGTTTCGTCAATTGAGGCAAAATCAAATACCGGTAACAGATGGACATGAGTTATACCCAATTCTTTTAAATGGTCAATACCGGTAGCATTACCTAGTGAATCTTTAGTACCATGTTCAGTAAATGCAAGAAATTTTCCTTTATTTTTCATACCTGAACTCTTTGATACTGAAAAGTCCCTGACATGAAGTTCATATAATATTATGTCGGTAAAATTGGTAAGAGGCGGTCTGACATCATTTTCCCAACCTGTAGGATTTGTATCCTCAAAATCAATGATTGCAGCCCGGTTTCCATTTACACCCGTAGCTTTCACCCACATTCCCGGCGTTTCTTCCATCCACTTTTCATTGACTTTAATTTGAAATGTATAAAATTTACCTTTCAGATTTTCGTTTATTTTAAGTGTCCAGGTTCCTTTTTCCGAACGATCCATATCCATCGTTTGATAAGCTCCCCCTTCACTGCCTTTTTCATAGAGCAATAACTTCACTTGCGTTGCTGTTGGTGCCCAGACTCTAAACTTAGATGCTTGCGGAGTATAGGTAAGTTCAAGATCTGATCCTTCATACACAGGATAATCTTCAAATGTTGCATAATGAGGGGTTGAACTGCACCCACTAATTAATCCTGTAATAAGTAACATAAACAATGAATATTTTTTCATGGTTGATTTTAGTGAATTTTAATTCGCTGTATAAATTAAATATAATTGGTTATATAATATGTAATTTGGGCAATGTTTGCCGGATTTAATTTTTGATTATACCATCGCGTTTCAAAATTGCATCAATGGTTGGCTCCTGCCCCCTGAAACGTTTATATAATATCATTGGATGCTCAGTTCCTCCTTTTATCAATATATTATCACGAAATGAATCTGCTGTTTTCTTATCAAAAATGCCCTTACTCGAAAATACAGAAAAAGCATCCGCATCCAGTACTTCAGCCCATTTATAGCTATAATAGCCTGCTGCATATCCACCCGAGAAAATATGGCTGAATGAAGTACTCATAGCGGTATTTGGTATCATGGGTAGTATCTGGGTAGAAGCCATTGCCTCTTTTTCGAAGTTAATAATATCGCCATCATACGGTTTTTCCAGACTATGCCATGACATATCCAGATAACAAAAACTCAATTGCCGCAGGCATGAATATGCATTATTAAAATTCTCAGATGCTTTTATTTTTTGAATTAATTCTGCAGGAATTTTTTCTCCTGTTTGGTAATGAGTAGCAAATCCATCTAAGAACTCTTTTTCAGAGGCCCAGTTTTCCATAATTTGAGACGGTAATTCTACAAAATCCCGATATACATTTGTTCCCGAAAGCGATTCGTAGGTACATTTTGTAAGCATACCATGAAGCGAATGACCAAATTCATGTAGAAAAGTCTTTAATTCGTCATAAGTCAATAAAGCCGGTTTTGTTTCTGTTGGACGTGTAAAATTCATTACGACAGTTACCTGTGGACGACTATCAGTTTTATCAATCATACTTTGAGCCTTAAAATCATTCATCCAGGCACCTGCCCGTTTGCCATCACGAGGGTGAAAGTCGGTATATAATACAGCCAGATATTTCCCATTTTCATCAGTAACTTCATAAGCATCTACTTCCGGATTATAAACCGGTATTTTGGTGTTCTTCCTGAATTTTATTCCATATAAACGGGTAGCAAGTCCGAAAACACCTTTTTTTACATTTTCTAATTCAAAATAAGGTTTTAGCATTTCGTCGTTTACTGAATACTTTTCATCCTTTAGTTTTTCAGAATAAAAAGACCAGTCCCAGGGTTGAATTTTAAAATAAGCCCCATTTTTATTGGCATAATCCTGAACTTCTAAATATTCCTTTGCTGCTTCAGGCTTATAAGCTGTCAACAGTTTATCCAGTAAATCGTAGACATTCTTTTTGTTTTCTGCCATTCGATCGATAAGTTCGTATTCCGAAAACGATTTGTAACCAAGTAAATTAGCAATTTCCAATCGTGTATTTGCAATCTTTCTGACATTTTCACGGTTATCAAATTCACCGCCGGTCATGCATTTTGAAGCATTTGCCATATAAATTTCTCGTCGCAAATCCCGATTTTCCGAATATTTCATAAATGGAACATAACAGGTTGCTTTTAAATTAAGTAACCAACCTTCTTTCCCGGCTTTCTTAGCATTCGTAGCCAGAACATCCAGAAAGTCAGAAGGTAACCCGTTTAGTAATGCCTTATTTGAAATTAACAAACTGTAATTTTTCGTTTCCTTTAATACGTTTTGTCCGTATTGTAAAGACAACAGACTTAAATTTTTCGACAATTCACGATAAATTGTTTTATTGGCATCCGAAAGATTGGCTCCATTATTTGTGAACCCTTCATACGTATCCTTTAAAAGCATTTTCTGTTCAGGTGTTAGTTTAAGTTTATCCTTTTGTAGATAAACAGCTTTTACACGCGCAAAAAGTTTTTCGTTTAATCTTATTGAATTTGTATGTTCTGTTACAAGTGGAGATATCTTTTCAGCCAAAGCCTGTAATTCATCTGTTGTTTCGGAGCTTAATAAATTGTAAAAAGGCGAACTTACCTTGGTTAACAATGAACCCGTATGTTCAAGTGCTACAATTGTATTTTCAAATGTAGGGACCTGAGGATTGTTTATGATTGCATCAACTTCTTCCGAATGTTGCTTCATAGCAACCTCGAAGGCTGGTAAAAAATGTTCTGTTTTAATTTCTTTAAAAGGAATAGTTTGATGTGGGGTTTTATACGTTTCGAAAAACGGATTACCTGCCATAGCTGTTAAAGCTAATGCTAGAGTTGACATAAGTAAAATAATTTTTTTTTGGCTCATTTATATGAATGATAAATTTATATTTAAAAAAATGAATTGATTACAGAACATTTCAAATCGATGAAAGAATAATTAATGTCATTAAATCTTTTATTTCTTAATCAATTTTTGAATTAACTGCTCGTTCTGAGTGATCACCTGAAGAATATAGATCCCTTTTGGAAAATCAGTGATATCAATAACCCCCGATTTAAATGACAACTTTTGTTTTTTTAATATCTGTCCGTTTAAACCGGATATTGACCATGATTTTATTTCATAATCCTGAGTATTAATATAAAATATTCCTTCTGAAGGATTTGGATAAACCGGAATCAAATGGATTAAATTTTTCACTAACTGGTCATACATAGTAGAATCGACTTCAGGTATATAACTAATTTGCATGCTTCTACCTTTAATGATTGAAGTTTCATTATTAAAAGAATAAGGAATATACGAAGTTGTTAACTCGCCTGTTTTACCACCCCAGAATTCATACATTGATTTAATAATATTTGCACTATTGCGCGTAAAGTTTGAATAATTAATCGAAATTATTCCTCGCCAGTCATTATAAATTGGTTGTGATAGCGTCTTTTTTATTAATGAATTATGATTATCATATTGATAATCATAACGTATATCATTTTTCCAAGACATTGAGCCCCATCTAAGATAAGTTTCTACGGAAAGATTTAAATTATCATTATACTGATAATCGACCCTTTGAGTGTTTTCCCATGTTGAAGTATCTGCTATCCATTTTTTATTGCACATGGAAGCTATTGAAGTGGAATCCGGCAAATAATACCAGTTTACGAATGATGAATTTACCCATTCAACGCCAGATTTCTCTTGAAATAACTGACTCTTTAATTTATCTTTTAAAGTATAGGTAAATGTTGATAATAATTGTTGGTTTGCAATACTTGTTGAAAAAACTGTTGTTTTAATTGAATCAGTCAGACCGCTTTGTAAATATTTAAAATCAGTTTGAATGGATATTGTCCACATGTCATTTAACCAAACGTATTCTTTTTTGGAAGTTAAAGTATTAATATTGAATTGAAATTCTATTTTTTTAAGGTTAATGAATATGCCATCTTTATTAATCGAATGTAATTCAGAAGTCACATTTCCATTATTATATTCGTAATCAATTGTGTAAGATATAAGCCATTTGTCATCTTTCCAGATGCGTTCACGTTGACCAATACAACTATTGCCACTGTATAACCATTCACTCAGGGATTTTCTGATCCAAATACTGTCCTGCTGAAAATATTTTGATTCAATCACTTTGTTACCCTGTGTATCATATAAATACAGATAACGGAAAGTAGAATCATTATTATAAACCTTTATTTCGGTAATCAATTGATTATCATTTGCTGATATCGTCTTTACCGGTATACAAACCGAATGAAGGATCAATAAAAGCAAAATAGTATAAAGATGCTTCATCCGGAAGATTTGAATTTTTAATTTTTTTCAAAAATACAGATAATAATTCAATAGCACAATAGTATGTTGTTATATTTTAACCTATTAAATTATGAAATATTTGGAACAATCTATTTTACGCTTTATTTTATATAATGTCGGTATTTTATGAAACAAAAAAGCACTGTAGATTATTTCCACAGTGCTTTTTTTATTCTATGATAATTCAACGGGTAAACTTAACATAACGAGGTTCAGTAGGGACATAGTCGTCTTTATCCCATAACGAACTTGTTATCATCAAATCTGCGCTGTATCGGTTACAAGCAATAGGAACATTGTGTACCCGGCATTGACGCAACAACATTTGAATATCTGCTTCATGTGGTTGTGGGTTTAAATCGTCGATAAGGAAAACTGCAAGATTGATTTGTTTTCGTACTACCAATGCTGCAATTTCAGCATCACCTCCCATTGGACCCGAATTCATACAAGTAATGTCAACTACGACACCTTTCTTCTCGAGTGCATTTTGAATTAACTTACCTGTAGTACCTGTACAAATCAATTTATGTTTTGAAAGCATGTCTGCATTAAAAACGGCCCAATCTACCATATCAGCTTTTCGGTTGTCGTGTGCAACCAATGCGATAGTTAATTGCTTATTCATATGTTTTATATTATGGTTGTTCATCTTACAAAGTTAAGAATAATTCCATTTAAACTATGTTAAGTTCGAAAAGTTCATGAAAAAATAACATCCTGGTTGCTTCATTTGGAATTTTTAGCTACTTTTGCTCATATACATTTAAAAATATGATTAAAAAGATTTGTTTTATCACGTGTTTTATCTTTATTTTATCAAGCCTTAGTGCTCAACATCTAAAACGTGAAATGCGGGCAGTATGGATTGCTACGGTTGCTAATATTGACTGGCCCAGCCAACGGAATCTCACCTCAAAAGCTCAACGGGATGAAATGAGACTACTTTTGGATCAATTTGCTAAAAATAATATCAATGCGATCGTATTACAAATCAGACCAACTGCTGACGCATTCTATCCCTCGGCGCTTGAACCCTGGTCAAATTGGCTTACAGGTAAACAAGGATCCAGACCCGATCCTTATTACGATCCTCTTCAATTTATAATTGATGAAGCCCATAAACGTTGTATTGAAGTGCATGTATGGTTAAATCCGTACCGCGTAACTAATTCTGACAATGCAAGCATGTTAAGCAAAGACCATCTCTATTATAAAAACAGAGACTTATTTGTAAAATACGGGGGTAAAACATACTTTGATCCAGGACTGGACGAAACAAGGGCTTTTTTGAACCGTGTGGTTGAAGATGTAGTGGAGAGGTATGACATTGATGCAATTCATTTTGATGATTATTTTTATCCATACAGGGTTGGAAATGAGGAATTCCCTGATGAAGCTACATTCAGAAAATTTCCACGGGGGTATGCGCCAAATCAAAAAAACGACTGGAGGCGCAACAATGTAAATATGGTGATTGAAGAATTACAAAAAACAATTAAATCGACCAAACCATGGGTTGAATTTGGTATATCACCATTCGGTGTCTGGCGGAATGATAATGTCGATCCAAAAGGCTCAGCAACCCGTGCCGGGGTTCAAAATTACGACGATCTGTATGCAGACATTCTTAAATGGCTACGCGAAGGTTCTATTGATTATGTTGCACCACAACTTTACTGGGAAATCGGAAAGAAAGTAGCCGATTATGAAATATTGGTCAAATGGTGGAGTGAAAATTCATATGGTAAAAATCTCTATACCGGATTGTTTAATTCTCAATTGGGATCTACTGATACCAATCAGGCATGGCGAAAAGGGAATGAATTAGTTCGTCAGTTAAACATGAATAAACGTTTTCCACAAATAGATGGAGCGATTTTTTACAGCGCTAAGGCTTTTGTAAAAAACAAACTGGGTCTTAACGACAGCCTACAAAATAACTTTTATAAATATCCGGCAATTTGTCCGGTAAACAGAAATATTTTAGGAGAAGCATCTGCACAACCTCAAAACATCCATGTATTGAAAGATGGCAAAGAATCTTATTTGATATGGGACGAAGTAGATGAAGAAGGAGGTTGTCAAAATGCTTATTACATTGTCTACGCATTCAAGGGCAAAAAGGTTGGCGACATGAACGATCCTGCCAACATTCTTGTCCGAACTACTGAAAATTGTGTAGATCTACGCAATTTAGACAGAAAATTCAGAGGTAACTACACCTTTGTAGTTACCGGGATTAACAGGTATAAACATGAGAGTGTGCCTACTCAGGGTGTAATCAGGAGAATGTGAGGATTTGATAATGCGATTGATGAATTGATGTGATGCTATGATATGATAATGAATTATGATCCCTGCGACAAAACATGTTGCAGGGATTTTTTCCTGTTTTCGGCAAAATATTTTCACGATTTTGTAAATAACAAGAATACAACAGTATATGAATATAATTTTGTATTTTTGGGTGTCCCAACTTACAAAAGCTATGTTTTTACGAGAAAAGA
>Ga0302207_1000794_pt1 | contig 12401 bp, 9 predicted proteins | sample II_Fen_E2_2_FD_198792 | JGI IMG/M metagenome (GOLD analysis project Ga0302207, IMG submission 198792) | Peat permafrost microbial communities from Stordalen Mire near Abisko, Sweden - II_Fen_E2_2 | ecosystem: Environmental > Terrestrial > Soil > Wetlands > Permafrost | place: Sweden: Abisko...
TTATATACGGAAATGTCTAACAAAGGATGAGACAGGTGCAAAAAAAGTAAAACAGGTGGTTACAAATGGAATTCCGACGTCCATTTACCTGCAACTTCCACGCAAAGGACAACTATTCAGGCTGATATTATTCAACGAAACGTTTAAACCGGTGCAAAAAATCACTCTGATTTATATAGAATCAAAAAACGATTCGGAAGACGTACTGAAATTGATATTAAAAAAGAAATAAATATAAACAATTAATAATTAATCGTTATGAAAAAATACATTCCGTTTATTTTAGGATTCGTTGTAGGAATCCTGCCACTGAAAGCAGTGGGACAGACTCTTAAAGATACTACCTTTCAGTTTAATAATAAAGTAATTCATGTTGAGGACAGTATCGGCCAGGTAAAAATTAAAGTGTATGATAATGATTCGCTGGCTTATAAACCTGTTTACGAAGGGATTTTCAGTGATGGCAAAAGTTATGAAAAATGGACTGTTATGGAAGAACTGGGAATTCAGTTGCCTTTTTTGACTCCTAAAAACAGGAATCATCACAAATACTCCATGACCCCACACTGGGCCGGTATTGGATGGGGTTTTGCAAACATTTCCGATCAAAACTATAAAATTAATAATATAAATGGTATATCACTGAAATCGGAATCGTCCAACGAATTCTTTATCAATCTTATTGAGAAGATACTACCTCTTTACCGGAATAATCTGGGGATTACAACAGGACTAGGTTTCGACTGGCACAATTATTATTTAGACAAAAATCAACATTTAGTTGAAGTGAATGACAAAACAGATGTATACGATGCTCCCGAGGGAATAAATTATATATACAGTCGACTTCGTACATTCCACATTACAGTTCCCGTATTACTCGAATGGCAACCTACAATCGGAAGGGATCACAATTTCTTTTTATCGGCTGGTGTTATTGGTGGGGTAAATACATTTGCTTCTTACAAGGTAAAATACGTTGATGCAAACGGAAATAAGGTTACTATTGATGAAAGCAGAGGATTGAACACTGCTCCGCTGTCACTCGATTTATATGGACAGATAGGATACGGGTCGTTTAATGTTTATGCAAAATATTCACCATTCAGTATTTTCCAGTCTGAAAAAGGACCCAATGTAAGAGCAGTTTCACTTGGAATGGTACTTAATTTTTAGGAAGTACGGTTTTGTTTTAGACTAGAATAAAAATCTTACTTTTAGTATCTTATTTTTCGAAATAGGTTTTAAATAAGTACCCTGAACAATGCACTGTCTTGTATTGTTCAGGGTATTGTTATCATATTATAGTCAACATTCAGATTGAATATTTCTTGAAATGTATATATTTGTTTATAAATCAGAATGTATAGTTGTAAACAGTATTTATTTAAACTTTATGATGAATCTAAAACAAAGGTACGGTAAAACCGCCATGGTAGCCGGTGCATCCGAAGGGATCGGAGCAGCCTATGCTTCCGCCCTGGCAGCAGAAGGGATGGATCTTATTCTTGTTGCACGGCGGCTAATTCCATTACAAGAATTAGCCGATAGGTTACAAAAAGAATACAAAATTGAAGTGACCTGCATTTCCTGTGATTTATCAGGCAGTAACGCCACTCATCAAATACTGGAAGGGTTGAAAGGGAAAGAAATCAATCTACTGGTATATAATGCCGCACAACCGTATATTGGCCCGTTCATAAACAATACATTCGAAAATCACGCTCAAATGGCTCAGGTGAATATGTTAACACCGTTGAACATGTTGCATGTTTTTGGTAAAAAAATGCTTTCTAAAAAAAAGGGAGCCATTATCCTGATGGCTTCACTTGCCGGTTTTCAGGGAAGTGGATACCTCACTATGTATGCGGCAACAAAAGCTTTCGACCGGATATTGGCAGAAAGTCTTTGGTATGAGTGGAAAAAAGACGGAGTTGATGTAATAGCCTGCTGTGCAGGTGCCACTTCAACACCCAACTTCAAAAATTCAAAACCAGAAAAAACTGGACTTTTTGCTCCAAAAGTACAATCTCCCGAACAGGTAGTGTCCGAATGTTTCCGGAGAATCGGAAAACAGCCTTCCTTTATTTCAGGTTCCGGGAATAAAGTAGCTTCATTCATCATGCAAAAATTACTTCCCCGCAAAATGGCCATTACTATGATGGGTGATACAACTAAAAAGATGTATCGTTTATAAATTCTGAATTCAGGAAGTAAGAAATGCTATTAATATATAAACGGGATAATCCTGTACGGAACCTTTTGCTTATATTCGTCCCATAATTTTCCATATTTGAGTACACACCGTTTATCGTCATCGATTTGACGTGGAAACAGTAATATCACATAATACAACGGATATAACCAGGGCCATATTAATGCAGGATAACCCGTACAAAGGATGATGCCTGTACCCATCAGTATTTCGCCCAAGTAATTAATATGCCTGCTCATACCCCAAAATCCGTTCACCAACAATAAATTATTACCATCCGAAATTGTTTCAGGGAGTATACCCAGAAATGCTTTGGTTGGGTTTTTCTTAAAAAAATACTTCTGAAGATTAGCCCCCCGTGACAACCCCCAACCAAGAAAAAACAATAGCACGTAGCAAATCAAAAAGCTGGTCGGGGTATGAGGATCAGGCAAGTCGACAGTTGACCATAAAGAAATAGCATAGAAATAAGGATAAAACACCAGACACCCCCACCCCAGTTTAAAACCTACTCTCTCGGCAAATAAATCATACGTATACAAATGTACTTCTTCGAAAGTCAGATAATCAATCAAAAAATAGGTCAACAAAATGGTTGTCAGGAATATCCCGGTTGATGATTGATGCTGGTAAAGCAGATAATGATGTGCAGTAAAGCTCAGGGCATTCAGTTCCAGCATAATGGCACCAACCAGATACAGCCACATTTTAGCATCAATTCGTCCATCCATGAATTGAAGATTTTCTTTTCTCCCTAAATAAAAATCCTTCAAAAATGATTTTTTAACCGAGGGATAAGGGACAACTACTGCCAGACTGAAAAACATACCAAACGCAAAGGCACCTCCCAATTCATACCAACGGTACCGGTAGAGCCAATCGTAAGAAATCATATTAAAATAACCTAAAACAAACCAGCTAAAAACGGCAGCAAAGAATACAAGAATTCCGTTGAGCCTGTATTTCATTTTTTCCGAGGTTTCGGGATTTGAAATATATCCATGTACCCACCGACCCGGCAAAAATCCGTTTAACAGAAATAATGCCACATAGAGCAAACCAGGGACAAAAAAAGCAACTGTCCTTTCCATAGCCGTATAATTGAATAGTATAACTGAATATATTTCATTGCCATGACATTAAATACAAGATATTTAATAATATGACACATAAAACATCCGTAAAAAATATTGAATCCGGAAAAAATAGAATTAAAGAATCAGAATATATCCTCTTTAAAAATACCGGATAAAAAAAAATATCCAATTTATCATAAAGAAAGACTTCAAGCACAATTCCGGAATCAGTCATTCCGTATTTCGGATCCTTTAAGTATGATGACCTCCTTTACTCATAACTTAAATGATTTATATGCCTCAAGTGTTCATTTAAATGTAATAAAATTTATCAGAGAGAATGCTATATGTAATGATTGAACTATTTTAACTCAATAGTTGTCAATTTAATTCAACTAATCTTTCATTTTTAATCTTTCGCAAGTGACTTTGAAGAGGTTACTTATATTGTTATTCAGGGAATTGCAATGTGTAATATCGACCTAATTAACTACAAACAGGTGTTTTACAAGTACTTTTCTTTATTTATTAATCGTTCCTAAATCAGAAAGAGCATGTAGTTCATAACTTTTAAAAGAAATAAATTGATAGAATTTTCTATTATTTAAAAAATTCAGTACATTTGCTAAATAATTGCCCATCCCAAATCCTATAAAAAACGAATAATATGAAATTCATTGTTTCAAGCACCGAACTTTTGAGCCATCTTTCAGCCATAAGCCGTGTCATAAACAACAAGAACTCACTGCCCATATTAGATAATTTTTTACTTCAACTAGAAGGAAAAACACTTACTATGACCGCTTCCGACATTGAGACTACATTGATTACTTCAATGGAAGTTGAAACATCAGAAGGCGACGGAAAGGTAGCAGTTGCTTCGCGATTATTACTCGATACTTTACGTGAGTTTTCTGAACAGCCACTTTCGTTTACCATAAACGATTCAAATTTGGCTATGATCATTACTTCGGCTAACGGATCCTATAATTTTATCGGTCAAAATGGGGATGAATATCCACGGTTACCACAACTGAACGAAGATGCACAAACATTATCTTTGCCGGTACCGACACTTTCAGCGGGTATTTCTAAAACATTATTCTGTACTGCCGACGATGAATTGCGTCCGGTAATGAATGGTGTGTATTTTGATATAACTTCCGAAAGTCTGACGTTGGTGGCAACTGATGCTCATAAATTAGTGCGCTACAAAACAACCTATACAACAGCATCGTTACAAGGGGAAGAATTGGCCAATTTTATTCTGCCAAAGAAACCGGCTACCATGCTAAAAAACATCCTTCCAAAAGAAAGCGGAGAAGTTGAAGTTAGTTTCGACAATAAAAACGCTCACTTTAAGCTTGCAAATTACACCATGATTTGCCGTCAGGTTGAAGGTCGTTTTCCAAATTACAATGGGGTAATTCCAAAATCAAATCCATATAAGATAATCATTGACCGGGTAACGTTGCTGAATGCACTGAAACGGGTTTCTGTTTTTGCTAACCAGGCCAGCAATTTGGTCAAATTAGCTTTCTCTGCTAATCAAATACATATCTCGGCTCAGGATATCGATTTTTCCATTTCAGCTGAAGAAACGATTAGTTGTCAGTTCGAAGGTGATCCTATTAAAATTGGATTTAAATCTTCGTTCCTGATTGAGATTTTGGGCAACATCAATGCTACTGATATTGTTTTTGAATTATCAGATGCATCAAGGGCCGGTTTAATCTTGCCTTTTGAGAACGAACCAAACGAAGAAATCCTTATGTTGTTAATGCCAATGCTACTTAACGATTAATATTATACAGGTCGAAAACACAAAAGGTCTAAGGTCGCAAGTCTTTAGACCTTTTATTTTTAAGAAAATACATAATTGTACATATCCCTGAATCAATTGCACAGGCATTTGAACTCAAACTTTTGAACTTAGTCAATAAAAAAATAATGAAACTTCAACTTAAAAATCCAATAGTCTTTTTTGACCTTGAAACTACAGGCACGAATATAGTTTCTGATAGAATTGTAGAAATCTCGTATCATAAAGTTTCACCAAATGGACGTGAAGAGACTAAAACAATTCGGATTAATCCGGAAATGCCTATTCCTCCGGGTTCCACTGAAATTCACGGAATTACCGATGCTGATGTAGCCGATTGTCCCACCTTTAAAACTGTTGCTAAAGAAATCGTAAAGGATATCGAAGGTTGCGATTTAGCGGGCTACAATTCCAACAGGTTTGACATTCCCTTACTGGCCGAAGAACTGCTTCGTGCCGATGTAGATATCGATTTAATGAAACGTAAATTTGTTGATGTTCAGGTTGTTTTTCACAAAATGGAGCAACGTACCCTGGGGGCAGCCTACAAGTTTTATTGTAATAAAGACCTGGTAGGTGCACATGGCGCCGAAGCAGACACACTGGCTACCTATGAAGTTCTGCAGGCACAATTGGACCGGTATCCCGAACTTAAAAACGATATTGAGTTCCTTTCTAAATTCACGACTCAAAACAACAACGTTGATTTTGCCGGACGACTTATATTCAATGATAAAGGGGAGGAAGTTATCAATTTTGGTAAGTATAAAGGCCAAAAAGTGATTGATGTATTGAAAAACGATATGGGATATTATGGTTGGATGATGAACAGTGATTTCTCACTTCATACAAAAAAAGTATTGACCAATATAAAGTTGCGTAATTTCAATAAGTAATTATCGACAACCTGAATTTAAAAACGGGTGTTAGCAAATTGCTATCACCCGTTTCTGATGTTATAGAATCATGATTATGCTACGAAGAAAATTATTTGATTCGCTTGATTTCTCTTCGTTAAAACCTGATTTTATTTGAGATTTAAAAATGGATATTGATTTATTTGAGAATAAATAACAACATTTTCATTGTATTCATTAAAAATCCGTTCCATTTTACGTTATTATTTCTTTTGGCACGGTCATTGTTGCATTACTTTTTGCTTTATAAGTTATTCGTAAACTATGAAATTTTTCAAATTTGTTTCTATCGTCTTATTTCTTTTGACAATGATTTTACCGATCTATAGTCAGGAGAATTCAGTCGTACCCAAACGAACTCCGGAACAGGAAGCTGCAAAGCAGACCGAGAAACTTCAGCAGGAACTAAATCTGAATCAGGCTCAGACAAACCACATATACGAAATTAACTTACGATATGCCCGTGAACGCCAGATATCCAACAAACGGAGTGAAGCTTTGGAACGAATGAGAAACAAAAATGCTGAAATCAAGCAGGTATTAAGCCCGGATCAAAACGACCGGTTAAATTCCAAACGATACGAACGTACTTATATTGAAACAAACACATTAAAACGGAATCTGCCTGATAATACAGCCACTTTCAGAACTAATTCCAACTATCGTACCAACCAATCAAAAAGAGCTCCAAATTCAAAAGAAATCCGCACCAGGAACAATTTACGTCCTGTAAATCCAGATTATCATCCGGGAACACAACCTGATCAAAATAAAAGACGAAGTTCGACAAATACTCTTCCATCAAATCAGTATCAACAGAACCCTTATGCACCCAGAACTTCTTCGGGTAATTCACCGAACCCTACCAGACGTAATGAATCAGTCACGGCTCCCCGTAATAATTCTTCGAATGCCCGGCCAACACGACCTGCTTATACTCCTGTAAAACCAAACAGAAAGTAACAGATGTCAAACCAATATTTTAGTTTCAAACAGTTTACAGTTTATCAGGATCAATGTGCAATGAAAGTTGGGATTGATGGTGTTTTACTGGGAGTCTGGTCCGGTATTGAAAATACTACCCGAATTTTAGACATCGGTACAGGTACAGGTTTGATTGCTTTAATGCTTGCTCAGCGGTCCAATTCAATTATCGATTCAATTGATATTCATCCAAATGCATTTGCGCAGGCTTCTGAGAATATAAGATTATCGCCTTGGGCAGACCGGGTGAAAGTGCAGGAAATCTCTTTGCAGGACTTTGCTGTTAAAGCGATTCATCGTTACGACTTAATTGTATCCAATCCGCCCTATTTCATCAATTCTTTAAAAGCACCTACTGAAGACAGAACGACAGCAAGACATACCGACTCATTAACACATGAAGAATTAATTATAAATTCTATATCACTTCTTAAACCACTGGGTAGAATTTGTATTATACTTCCAGTTACAGAAGCAATTAAATGTAAGAAATTTGCTTTAAACAATGGATTATATTGCAGAAGGGAAGTGAGAGTTATCCCAAAACCAAATACAGAAGTCAAACGGATATTGATGGAGTTTGGATTACAGGATTGTCAAAATGAAGTCACAGAATTAGTCATTGAATCAGATATAAGACATCAATATTCTGATGAATTCAGCTCATTGGCAAAAGATTTTTATCTCAAACTATAATTTCTTCAACCAACAAAAAAAACAACCGCAGAATAGATAGAACATCTACTCTCCGGTGTATTTATATAGAAGCTTACTCAACTTTATAATAAGGCTTCAACTTTGTTTGAAAGTACCGTTTTTTGAGTTGCACCTATCTGTTTGTCAACAAGCAGACCGTCTTTGAAAAATAATATAGTTGGGATATTACGAATTCCGTATGTTTCAGGAGTTTCTGTATTATCATCAACATTCATTTTCCCAATATGAACTCTGCCTTCATATTCCTTTGCTAACTCTTCTACCAGGGGACCTACCATCCGGCACGGACCGCACCATTCTGCCCAAAAATCAATTACTACCGGTTTTCCACTGTTAATAATTTCTTTGATGTTTTCATCAGTGAACTCTGCTGTCATATTATTTAGTTTTTAAAATGTATTTGTTATATTAATTGTAAAACAGTTACCTGTTCAAATAGTTCTAGTCAAAAAATGAATATAATTATTTATAAAATCTATCATTCAGGATGATAGCATTCAACCGAGGATTGAACTCAGATATTGAATCATAATTTAGGGTGATTTTATTTAAACCAATAATTCCCGTCTTTTATTGTACCTGAAAATCAAGTATTCCTTTATTTTGTGCATGTTTAAGAGAACGATACACTCTTTTATTGATTTCAATCCTGTGTTGACGGGCAAACATCATTACTTTATTAGGTGAATTTTCATCAACAAACTGAATATATAGATTTACATTCCCTTTGTTTTTTACCACCAACTCGCTAAGTTCATCAGCAAATTCATCAGTCATTTGTTGAGTTGGAATTGTAAGGGTCAGCGTATTGATTAGCTTATCTTTTATATCCGAGAATACTTCAATTTTCTGTATTTTGAGTTCCAGCTCTTTAGGAATATTCGGATCTGAGACTTCTACTTTCTTATATTTATAGTCTGCTCCTCTTTCCTGTACTACTACGTTTAGAAACAAATACAAATCCTTTATCATGTATTTACCATATTCGATATAGTTCTTTCCAAACAAAGGGAATTCAAATGCTCCGACATAATCTTCGAGGGTAAATATGCCATAAGGATTCCCTGCTTTTGAAGTTCCATGTCTGAAATTGGTAACCATTCCACCTATTTTTAAAGCTTTACCCTGTAAAGAAATCAAATCCTTTAAATCGACGGTTGTTGTGTTGCAAATATGATTTATCTCGAATTCAAATTCATCCAAGGGATGTGCTGAAAGATACATTCCAATCAGATCACGCTCTTTATTTAGCCGTTCAAGAGGCGACCATTCCATTGCATAGGGGATTTCCGGTTTTGTAATTTCCACGGCATCAGAACCTCCAAATAAGGAATTCCGAATCATTGCAACATCAGTCTGGTATTTATTCCCATATCTTAGTATGGATTCGAGCACCAATTCCCCTTTACTGTTTTCAATAAACAGTTGTTCTCTTTTAATATCCGGGAAACTATCAAATGCACCCGAAAGCGCCAGACTTTCTATTGCTCGTTTATTACAGGCATTCAGGTTCACACGTTCCATCATATCGAACATGCCTTTATATTTTCCATTTAGTTTCCGTTCATTGACTATCGCTTCAACAGCACCTTCGCCAACACCTTTTACACCGCCAAGACCAAACCGTATATTACCTTCAGAATTTACAGTGAAGGTCAGGTCACTTTCGTTGACATCAGGACCCATTACCTGCATTCCAAGATTCTTACACTCGTCCATGAATTTACCGACTTCAGTAATATCATCCTTGTTGCGCGTTAAGTTGGCAGCCATGAATTCTGCCGGGTAATTTGCTTTTAAATAGGCTGTCTGGTACGCAATCCAAGAATAACAGGTAGCATGAGATTTATTAAATGCATATTTGGCAAATTCTGACCAGTCACTCCATATCTGTTCCAACTTTTCAATTGGACCATACCCGTTCTTCTGGCAACCATCCATGAATTTCACTTTCAGATGCTCCATCTTATCGACAAGCTTTTTCCCCATCGCTTTACGCAATTCATCAGACTGCCCACGGGTAAACCCTGCCAGGTCGCGACTAAGAAGCATGACCTGTTCCTGATATACCGTTATTCCATAGGTATCATGTAACCTTTTTTCCATTACAGGGAACGGATACTCTATTGTTTCGCGTCCGTGTTTGCGGTTAATGAATTGTGGAATATATTGCATTGGACCGGGTCGGTACAGTGCATTCATGGCAATCAGATCTTCAAATTGGGTCGGTTTCAGGTTAATAAGATGTTTCTGCATTCCTGCCGATTCAAACTGAAATGTTCCAACAGTCATCCCCTTGCTAAATAATTCATAAGTTTTTTGATCATCGATGGGGATAGTATCAATATCCAGATCAAAACCTTTTGATTTTTTTATATTTGATAAAGCCTCTTTTATAATCGAAAGAGTTTTGAGGCCAAGAAAGTCCATCTTGATCAATCCGATTTCTTCAATGACCGACCCTTCATATTGAGTAACCAACATTTCCTCGTTGGTTTCCTTATCAATGGCTGTACTTAATGGCACCAGATAAGTCAAATCAGCAGCGCCGATAATAACACCACAGGCATGAACACCGGTTTGCCTTACAGTCCCTTCAAGCATTTCTGCATACTTGAGTGTGCTCGAAAGGTTCTGATCCGAAGAGTTTCGGGCAGCCAGCATTTCAGGAACATATTTTAAGCAATTGGCGATGGTAACTTTGGGAGATTTACCATCCGATCCTTCCGGGAATTTATCAGGGATAAGTTTAGTCAACCGGTCGGCTTCAGCAAGTGGTAAGCGTTGAACACGTGCAACATCCTTTATTGACGATTTTGTTGCCATTGTGCCATATGTTATGATATGAGCAACTCTTTCCTTCCCGTATTTTTCGGTTACCCAACGCAGTACTTGTCCACGACCATCATCATCGAAGTCGATATCTATATCGGGCATAGAGATACGGTCGGGATTCAGGAACCGCTCAAACAGCAAATCATATTTCAGGGGATCAATGTCGGTAATACGAAGACAATAGGCAACCACCGATCCGGCAGCCGAACCACGACCAGGACCAACAGAAACTTTCATTTCACGGGCAGCATTGATAAAATCCTGCACAATAAGAAAGTATCCGGGGAAACCCATTGTTTTCATTACATGTAATTCAAACTCGATGCGTTCCATTATTTCGGGATCGATGTTTTCCCCATAACGTTGTTTTGCCCCTTCGAGGGTTAATTCACCCAGATAATCCGCTTCGAGTTTTACACGCACTGCTTTTTCGTATCCACCTAACCGTTCAAATCCATCACCAAATTCTTCGCGTAACATCGATTCATTGTATTTGCTTCGATATTGTTCTTCAGTGGCAAAACTTTCGGGGATAGGGAATATCGGCATCATGGCATTCGAATCAATGTCATAAAATTCAACCTTATCGGCTATTTCCAGTGTGTTTTCAATGGCCTCGGGGATATCTGCAAAAATCACTCCCATTTGATCGGGAGTCTTTAGCCATTCTTGTTTGGTATAACGCATACGGTTAGGATCATCTAAATCCTTTCCGGTACTGAGACATATTAATCGTTCGTGCGCTTCACCATGCTCCTCTTCCACAAAGTGAACATCGTTACTGGCTATAATTTTAGTATTTGTTTTACGAGCCAGCTTTATGAGTTCGGCATTCTGGACATGTTGCTTTTCGTAAGTTGAATAATCGGCATTGGGTTTATCTGTTTTGTGTCGTTGCAATTCAATATAATAATCATCACCGAACACCCTTTTATACCACATAATGGATTTTTCAGCACCTTCCAGGTCGCCCTTTTCAATTTTCTTATGAATTTCACCACCCAGGCAGGCGGATGAGACTATAAGCCCCTCACTGTATTTTTCGAGTAATTCGTGGTCGATACGAGGGCGATAATACATTCCATCAATCCATGATGTTGATACAAGTTTACATAAGTTCCGATATCCGATTTTGTTTTTAGCCAGTAAAATCAGATGGTACCCACTACGGTCTTCCGACCCATCTTTCGAATGTAGACCCCGGTGAGCGACATAAGCTTCGCAACCAAAAATAGGTTTGAATATCTTTTGTTGGTTTTCTTCAATTAGTTTCTCCAAGCCTGGCTTATCAACATCCGAAGCAGTAGAAAGTTGTTTCTTAAGGGATGATATTTTATCTTTTACTTTGCCGTTTTTCTTTTTTGTATAATTAAAAAAATCCTTAATTCCATACATGTTCCCATGATCGGTCAGGGCCAATGAATGCATTCCACTTTTGGATGCTTTGTCCACTAAACCGGAAATAGTGGACATGCCATCAAGGACCGAATAATGAGAGTGAACGTGAAGATGAACAAAAGAATCCATGACAAGTGTTTGGTTATAGGTTGATTACATTTTCTCTAGTGAAAGTGTATTTTGGTTGCTAAAGATACTGCAAATTTTGAAAGGAGTAGAAAGATTTCAGATGAAGTTATACACAATTTTCAATTAACATAAATAAAATCCCGAAGAAGTTGTGAAAAAGAAGCTTGCATTTAAAGAAGGTTTGATAATCGTTGCCACAGCAGTCTTTAATTTCACTCTCATTGTCAATTTTTGCGGTGTATATTGAAATTCTGAATGAAGAAGTAATAATCTGTTTGTAAATTTCAGTGCTATTTCAATCAATTTTT